>TARA_B110000902_G_scaffold223607_1_pt1 | contig 22428 bp, 22 predicted proteins | sample TARA_B110000902 | Tara Oceans TARA_B110000902 (sample SAMEA4398009) | marine metagenome | biome: Polar Biome; feature: [SRF] surface water layer (ENVO:00010504); material: water (ENVO:00002006), including particulate matter (ENVO:01000060) such as... | depth 5 m | reverse complement strand
ACTATCAGAAAATCTTGCGCCAGCATGGCTTCAAGGTCTCCCCTCTCATGGTTTGCAAGCAAACCATGAGAGGGGAGTGGACAACGCCGCAGTGGAAACCTTCTTCAAATCTAGCACTCTCGGGACATTGCTACGCAATACCCTGCCGTGCAACGCAAGGCTGAACTCATCTGGAGACATACTTGGGAAAGCCGCAGGTCGGCTGAGATGGCCGTCTTTGAATACATCAACGGGTTTTACAATCCGCGACGCCGCCACTCAACACAGGGCTGGAAAAGCCCGTTCGTTTTTGAACGAAGGGTGGCTTAAACGAGCACTTGGGGCGGCACTAAAGCGGGACAAGTCCACTTGGGGTCCATCTTATCACGTGCCGCAGTGGTTTGTCCGGGCCAAAGTGTGCGCTGCAGAACGTCTGCCTTAAACGGTGGGGCAGGCAATCAAGACAATCCCTTAAGTTTTATTCAGACTTCGAAAAGTTACACATGCTGGCTGTGCATAACGCAGATACTGATCTTGCGAGTTTGGCAACTGACGCAGGGTATTCAGATCAGTCGCATATGGGGCGGGCTGTGCGGGGGGCAACAGGGTTTTCCCCAGCGCAGTTGAACCGACATATCGAAACCGAAGAAGCCTTCTGGTGCTATCGGTTACTAGGTGAGCGTTTTTAATCTCTCGCATAAAGCGTTACACAAATTTCCATCCATTCTAAAAACCGTAACATTTAAATTGCATCGAATCGGGACTGCCCCTATCGTCGCAATATTCAGGAGGGTCTTATGGACGCATTTATTTGTGACGCGCAACGCACACCGATTGGACGCTATGGCGGTTCGTTATCTTCGGTCCGCGCTGATGACTTAGCCGCGGCACCTATCGCCGCGTTGATCAAACGCAATCCCCAAGTCGATTGGTCCAGCGTCGATGACGTTATTATGGGCTGTGCCAATCAAGCAGGTGAAGACAATCGTAACGTCGCGCGCATGGCCGCTTTGTTGGCCGGCATGCCAGTTGAAGTACCAGGCATTACGGTCAACCGTTTGTGCGCCTCTGGTCTAGATGCGGTCGGGATGGCCGCGCGTGGGATCAAAGCTGGCGATTTAGATATGGTCATCGCGGGCGGTGTCGAAAGCATGAGCCGCGCACCCCTTGTCATGGGCAAGGCCAACAGTGCCTTTGGCCGCGATCAAACGATGTATGACACGACCATCGGCTGGCGGTTTGTGAACCCGAAGATGAAGGCAGATTTCGGTGTAGATTCCATGCCGCAGACGGCTGATAATGTAGCCGAAGATTACAGCGTAAACCGCGCCGATCAAGATGCGTTTGCCGCACGGTCCCAAGAACGCTGGGCTACCGCCCATGATGCGGGCTTGTTTGCGCAAGAGATCGCGCCAGTGACAATACCTCAGCGCAAAGGTGATCCTTTCATCGTTGACACAGATGAACATCCACGGCCCAGCACAAACGCTACCGGTCTTGCGAAGTTGCGCGGGATCAATGGGCCTGATTTGACAGTTACAGCAGGTAATGCATCTGGCGTGAATGATGGTGCGGCCGCTTTGCTGATCGCGTCCACCGACGCGGTTGCTAAAAATGGCCTGAAACCAATGGCTCGCATTGTCGCGATGAATGCGGCTGGTGTTGCTCCGCGCGTGATGGGCATTGGCCCAATCCCAGCCTGCGAAAAGGTTCTAGCACGCGCTGGCCTTACCATCGACCAGATGGATGTGATCGAATTGAACGAAGCTTTCGCCGCCCAAGGCCTTGCTACCATGCGTGCTCTTGGAGTGGCCGACGATGATCCCCGCGTGAACGCCATGGGCGGCGCGATTGCGATTGGCCATCCACTAGGGATGTCAGGTGCCCGACTTGTCATGACTGCCGCCTATCAACTGCAACGAACTCAAGGTCGTTACGCCCTATGCACAATGTGCGTGGGTGTTGGCCAAGGCGTTGCCCTAATCCTTGAGAGGGTTTGAGACATGTATGCACAAATGGTACAATCAACGGGCACTGGCGTTAAATCGCTGGACCAAATGGAACCACAAGAACGCGCGTTTCAGGAACGTATCAATGCGGGTGACAAGATCGAACCAAAGGATTGGATGCCTGATGGGTATCGCAAAAACTTGATTCGTCAAATCGGCCAACATGCCCATTCTGAAATTGTAGGCCAACTGCCCGAAGGAAACTGGATCACACGTGCCCCAACGCTGGAACGCAAAGCTATTTTGCTGGCCAAGGTGCAAGACGAGGCGGGGCATGGTCTGTACCTTTATTGCGCCGCTGAAACGCTTGGCGTGACCCGGGATGATCTGACTGAAATGTTGTTAGACGGGCGAATGAAGTATTCATCCATCTTCAACTATCCGACCCTAACGTGGGCAGATATGGGTGCGGTTGGCTGGTTGGTCGATGGTGCTGCGATTATGAACCAAGTGCCACTACAGCGTACATCCTACGGCCCTTATGCCCGCGCGATGGTCCGTATCTGTAAAGAGGAATCGTTCCACCAGCGTCAAGGTTTCGACATCATGATGAACATGGCGAACGGGACCGACGCCCAAAAATTCATGGCCCAAGACGCGCTAAATCGTTTCTGGGGTCCGTCGTTGATGATGTTCGGACCATCGGATGAAAACTCGGTCCATTCTGCACAATCAATGGCGTGGAAAATCAAGATGAATTCGAATGACGAGTTGCGCCAAAAGTTTGTCGATCAAACTGTGCCACAAGCCGAATACCTTGGGCTGACCGTTCCAGATGAGAACTTAAAATGGAACGACGAAAAAGGCGGTTATGATTTCACCCAGCCCGATTGGGATGAATTCTTTGACGTGCTACGCGGCAATGGCCCCGAAACGGCAGAACGCATGGAAGCCCGCAATAAGGCGTGGGATGACGGCGCATGGGTACGGGACGGCATGATGGCGCATGCCGCAAAGAAACAATCCAGAAAGGTGGCGGCAGAATGAGTAAACGCGAGTGGCCCCTTTGGGAAATTTTTATCCGCGGTGCACACGGCTTGTCGCATCGACACGTCGGTAGCCTGCATGCACCTGACGCTGAAATGGCGATTAAGAATGCGCGCGATGTTTATACTCGGCGTAAGGAAGGCGTGAGCATTTGGGCGGTTGAGGCAAGTGCCATTGCCGCCTCTAGCCCCGAGGATAAGGGTTCACTTTACGATCCTGCGGATGACAAAGTATACCGTCATCCCACCTTCTTCGACATCCCTGACGAAGTGGGTGCAATGTGAGCGATCTGTACCAGTTCCTACTGCGCATGGGTGACAACACATTGGTCTTGGGCCACCGCGTTTCAGAATGGTGCGGCGTTGCGCCAATTTTGGAAGAAGACATCGCGCTGGCGAATACTGCGCTGGATATGATTGGCCAAACGCAGCTTTGGTTAGGCTTGGCTGCCGAGGTTGAGGACAAGGGGCGTGACGCCGATGCCTTGGCCTATCATCGCGATGTGTGGGATTTCCGAAATCTGTTGATCGTCGAACAACCCAACCGTGATTTTGGGCACACGATGATGAGGCAGTTTCTATTTGATGCGTGGCAATGGCAGATATTGACGGCACTCAAATCATCCAAGCATGAACAAATCGCAGCCATTGCCGAGAAGTCATTAAAAGAAGTGACGTATCATTTGGAGCGGTCCAGCGACACGGTAATTGCGCTGGGAGACGGAACCGAGGAAAGCCATAATCGCATGCAAGCCGCGCTAGATCGTTTGTGGCCTTACGTGGGTGAAATGTTCCTGACCGACGAACATGATTTAATCGATGTTGCTGCATTGCGCCCCGCATTTGATGCCCAAATTAGTGATATTTTCGGGGCAGCCACGCTAACGCGTCCCAATACCGACTTCACCCACAAGGGCGGTAAAACAGGCAAACGTCATACGGAACATCTGGGCCACATGTTGGCAGCAATGCAGTTCCTGCCACGCGCATATCCGGATGCAAAATGGTGATTGCAAAACCATCAATTGATCAAGTTTGGGAATGGCTGGCCGACGTGTCTGATCCAGAAATCCCTGTGATTTCACTGGTCGATCTGGGAATTATTCGTAATGTGGCTTGGCAAGCTGACATATTAGAAGTGACGGTTACACCCACCTATTCTGGTTGTCCTGCAACGCGTATTATCAACCTAGATATCGAAACCGCATTGCGAGACCATGGTATCGAACACATCAGTTTGAAACGCCAGTTGTCGCCTGCATGGACCACCGATTGGTTGTCTGAAGGTGGCAAGGCCAAGCTGGAAGCCTACGGCATCGCGCCACCCCAAACTGCAGGTGGACCATCCAAATGTCCGCGCTGCCAATCCGAAGCCGTCGAAAAAATCAGCCAATTCGGATCGACGCCTTGCAAAGCGCAATGGCGTTGCACCGACTGTCTGGAACCCTTCGACTATTTTAAGTGTATATAAGCCATGTCACAATTCTCCCCGCTATTGGTCACTGATATTCACCGCACGATACGCGATGCTGTAGTTCTAACCTTGGAACCAGAAACTCCCGCAGATTTTGCATTTATCCAAGGCCAATATTTGACCTTTAAACGGGACTTTGACGGGACCGAATTGCGTCGCAACTATTCCATTTGCGCAGGTCTGGATGACGGCAAAATTCAAGTAGGTATCAAACGCGTAGATGGCGGTGCGTTTTCCACCTTTGCCAATACAGAATTGAAGGTTGGAGATACGCTGCACGCGATGCAACCGATGGGCAAGTTCCATACTAGAATTGAGCCTAACAAGACCAAATCCTATCTGGGGTTTGCTGGTGGGTCTGGCATCACGCCCGTTTTGTCCATCCTAAAAACGGTGCTGACCCGCGAACCTAACAGCACCTTTACCCTAATCTACGCCAATCGCGCTGTTGCTACGATCATGTTTCGTGAAGAATTAGAGGCGTTGAAAAACACCTATATGCAGCGCCTTACGATCATCCATGTTTTAGAAGCCGGTCAGGATATCGACCTCTTCAGTGGGCGGGTGGATCAAGAGAAATGTGCAGCTTTGTTCAAAACGTGGATAGACATCTCGACCGTCGATACCGCGTTCATTTGCGGGCCGGAACCGATGATGTTGGCGATTGTCGATTCCCTAAAATTGTATGGCTTGAATGAGGATCAAATCAAGTTCGAGCTATTCGGCGCAGGTCAACAGGGGCAGCTGGCCAAACAAGCGCTCACAGCACGATCCGGAGGCACAAAAGGCACCCAAACAACGGCAACTTTCGAGGGGGCCGACTACACCTTCAAAATGCCAAAGGACCAGTCTGTCTTGGAAGCCGCATTGTCAAACAACCTTGACGTCCCATTTGCCTGTAAGGCTGGTGTTTGTTCCACCTGCATCGCCAAGGTGACAGAGGGCGAATACGAAATGCTAAGCAATCATGCCCTTGAGGATTACGAGGTCGAAGCGGGTTATGTTTTGACCTGCCAATGCTATGCGCTGTCAGACACTCTAAGCGTCAATTACGATCAACACTAAGGATCATATATGCTGCACGTTCATTCCTTTGCCGCAGGTCAGTGGGTTGCCCCCGGATCTAGTGCCCGATCTATAGAAAATGCCCTGACAGGTGCAGTGATGGGCGAGGCAGGAAATGATGCCTTAGATATTCAAGCCATGTTGGAATACGGGCGCACAATTGGCAGTCCAGCTTTGCGCGCGATGACATTCCATGACCGTGCCAAGATGCTGAAGGCGCTGGCGCTGCATCTGCGCGAACATCGTCAAACGCTTTATGATCTGTCGTTCAATACAGGCGGCACGCAATCCGACCATCTGATTGACGTCGATGGCGGAATTGGAACAATGTTGGTTTTCGCCTCAAAGGGGCGGCGTGACTTGCCAGATGCACATGTGTACTTGGACGGTCCGCCCGAACAACTGGGGCGCACTGGTGCGTTCATGGGACGTCACATTTGCACACCACTGCAAGGTGTCGCGGTCCACATCAATGCATTCAATTTCCCTGTTTGGGGCATGTTGGAAAAGCTGGCTCCAACCCTATTGGCGGGAATGCCCGCGATCATCAAGCCAGCCACCGCGACCTGCTATGTGACCGAAGCTTGCGTGCGCATTATGTTGGACAGCGGCGTTTTACCTGCAGGTGCATTGCAATTGGTGTCAGGTGGGATTGGCGACATGCTGGATCATCTAGATCTGCAAGATGTGGTCACATTTACGGGGTCAGCCCAGACTGCTTTGAAATTACGCAAAAACGATAACCTATTGCGCAACTCGGTTAGGTTCACCGCCGAACAGGACAGTTTGAACGCCTCGGTTCTTGGCCCAGACGCCAAGGTTGGCACACCCGAATTCGATCTATTCGTCAAAGAAGTTCAGGGTGAAATCACCGCCAAAGCAGGTCAGAAATGCACGGCCATTCGCCGAATTCTCGTGCCTCAGAATACCAGTGACGCAGTTGTTGATGCCCTTCGCAGCAGCCTGTCTAAAGTTGTTTTAGGTAATCCAAGAGATGACAGAACAACAATGGGGGCACTGGTCAATAATGCGCAGAAAGACGACGTCTTGGCTAAGATCGCTTTGATCGGTTCCGAGGCAGAGCGTGTGATCGGTGATCCCGAAAGCCATGCGATGTCAGACAGCAATGGGGCCTATCTGCCACCAATGATCTATCGCTGCGTTGATCCTGATACTGCGCGGCATGTGCATGACACCGAGGCGTTCGGCCCAGTGTCCACCATCATGGAATACCGCGATTTAGGGCACGCAACCTCATTGCTGAACAAAGGCAAAGGATCTTTGGTCGCATCCGTGATCACCCACGATGGTGACGTTGCGCGTGAAATTGCGATGAAATCAGGTGCGTTCCATGGCCGTCTGTATTTCAACAACCGCGATTCAATGGGCGAGGCGACGGGTCACGGCGCACCGTTGCCCCACATGGTACATGGCGGTCCAGGCCGTGCAGGCGGTGGTGAGGAGCTGGGCGGAACCCGCGCCGTAATGCACTATATGCAGCGCACCGCGATCCAAGGCAGCCCCGATATTTTGACCGCGGTTGGTGGGCAATGGGTGCCTAAGGCTGCAATCCAAACTGACAAAATCCACCCATTTACCCGCACGTTCAATGAGGTCGCACTTGGCGACACATTGCTAAGCAAATCGCGCAAAATCACGCTGGAAGACATCGAAACATTTGCGCATTTCACGGGCGACACCTTCTATGCGCACATGGATGAAGAAGCGGCCAAGGCAAACCCGTTCTTCCCTGGGCGTGTAGCCCATGGGTATCTATTGATCAGCTTTGCTGCTGGTCTGTTTGTTCAGCCAGATCCAGGGCCAGTTTTAGCAAATACTGGCCTTGATAATCTGCGTTTTATGAAACCTGTGCAAGCGGGCGACAGCATCAAAGTTCAGCTGACCGTCAAAGCCAAAACACCGCGCAATGACGATTACGGCGAGGTACGCTGGCACGTTACGCTGACCAACCAAAACGACGAAGCAGTCGCCGAATATGAATTGCTAACAATGAATGCTTACTAAACCGCTATCAGACGCTGCAAATGCACTTACCGCACTGGGCAGCCAGCGCGTTTGGTCCGTGTTAGTAACTGTTTTTGGCGATCTTGCCCAAAACGAAGGTGATGTCATTGAGGGACCAGTTTTGTCCACATTGATGGCAGATATTGGGATCAGACCAGAGGCCACGCGCGTCGCATTGCACCGCTTACGCAATGACGATTGGGTCGCCTCGCTCAAAAAGGGGCGTACAAGTCAGCACAGCCTCACCGCGCATGGTCGCCGCGAAAGTGCAGCGGCCAACCCAAGGATTTATAGTTTCCCACAGCAGTCGCCAGATAAATGGCAACTCGTAATCTTAGAAAATGCTTCAACCCAGACACGTACGTCTATGGAGCGTTTGGGATTCGCGCCTTTCATGCCGCGCGTTTATTTGGGCGCAAGCAATGCCAATGCGCCACATGATGCCGTGGTCTTGATGCCCGAAGTCGTTCCAACATGGTTGGCAGCGCAATTTGAACCAAAGGGCTTGTTGCAAGATTATGCCGCCCTTCATCACGCGCTTTTGAGCATGAGACAGGCATTGGCGGTCGCCGATCTCTTGACCCCTCGTGACACCGCCGTCTTACGATGTTTAATCGTTCACAGCTGGCGTCGTTTGGTTTTGAAACATCCAGATTTGCCCCGTGCACTATATTCTGAAAGTTGGCGCGGCCATGAATGTCGCGTGCTGGTCAGCGATCTATTGATCAAGTTGCCTAAACCAAACTTGGGCCAAATACTGCTGGACTAAAAAGGCGTACTTTTCCCGCACCAAAAGGCACGCTATAGCGATGCCATGACAAATCATCTTTATATCTCCGACCTGCCTGACGGACTGGACCTTGGACACGAAGTAGCCATCGATTGCGAAACGATGGGGCTACATCCTCATCGCGACCGGTTGTGTGTTGTGCAGCTGTCAAATGGTGACGGAAATTCCCACATCGTACAAATCAAGAAGGGGCAGACCGAAGCCCCAAACCTGTGCGCCTTGTTGGTGGATCCTGATGTCTTAAAGCTGTTTCACTACGGGCGTTTCGATATTGCAGCTATGCAAAACGCATTTGGCGCGGTCACCGCACCCGTTTACTGCACCAAAATTGCTAGCCGCCTAATTCGCACCTATACTGATCGACACGGCTTAAAGAACCTGCTGCACGAATTGCTAAGCATTGATATCTCAAAACAGCAGCAGTCCAGCGATTGGGGCGCACCAAAGCTAAGTGATGCCCAATTGGAATACGCTGCGTCTGACGTTTTATACCTGCACCGTTTACGTGAAGCGTTGAATAAAAGGTTAATCCGCGAAGACCGTGTGGAAGTTGCTCAAGCCTGTTTCGATTTCTTGCCAATGCGCGCAAACTTGGACTTGCTAGGTTGGCCCGAAACAGACATTTTTGCACACTCGTAACCTTATGTGCCCACCGTATGTTAAGCGTGTGTGCGCAACTTTAATTTGGGGATAGAACTGAATGGACCGCTATTCCCGCATGGTTGCGTGGCTCAAGGTACTATTACCGTTGATGGCACTTGCCCTGTTATCCACCTTATTCTTGCTGTCGCGCAGTGTTGATCCTATGGCCTCGATCCCCTTTGCCGAGGCAGAGATCCAAGAACGGTTACGCGATCAACAGATTACTGGACCATTCTTTTCTGGCTCTACCACGCGTGGTGATCAAGTCTCGTTTTCGGCGGGTAAAATGGGTATGGGACAAAGCGATGCTACCACCACAGCGCAAGATTTGTCCGCTCAAATTGATCTAGCATCAGGTGCGCGTATAGTGTTTTCCTCCGACACTGGTTCCGTGGACATGGCTGGTGATACGTCTGTATTGTCGGGCAATGTTTTGATCACCACCTCCAGTGGATATAAAATCAATTCGGATCAATTAATTTTAAGAATGTCGTCTTTAAATGTCGAATCTCCCGATAAAGTAGTGGCCGAAGGGCCATTGGGGGCGCTTACCGCCGGATCCATGCAGCTAATGACACCAGAAAACGCCGAAAACGCCCAATTGATTTTCACAAATGGGGTTAAGCTGATATACGACCCCCAAATCAAATGAGAAAAATCGTTGTGACAGCTTTACGCCCCCTAATGTTTTGTATTGCGCTGCTTGGCAGTGTCCCCGCTTTTGCACAGGGGACCAACATTGCCTTTGGCACCATTAGGCAGGATACAACTGCGCCTGTCGAAGTAACCGCCGACAATCTAGCAGTGGATCAAGCGACCGGAAAAGCTGTTTTTGAAGGCAATGTTCTGATTGGCCAAGGGGAATTGCGACTTGCAGCGCAAAAGGTCGAAGTGGTCTACCGTTCAAACAGTGCAGGCATTGCCAGTTTGGAGGCAACAGGCGGCGTAACGCTAGTGTCTGGCGCGGACGCAGCCGAAGCTTCGCGCGCGGATTACAATATTGATTCGGGCATCATTGTAATGACAGGCGATGTTTTGCTGACCCAAGGCCCAAGTGCGTTGACCGCACAGAAGATGACAGTTGACCTAGAAAATGGCACGGCACGCATGTCGGGGCGCGTCAAAACAATACTACAAACCGGCAGTAACTAATGACCAAACCTGATCTAAAGTTGGCCGAAACCCAAACCGGTCTACAAATCGAAAACCTGCGCAAATCCTACCGTAAGAAGGTGGTCATTCGCGATTTTTCGATGCACCTTAACCGTGGCGAAGTTGTTGCACTACTGGGTCCAAACGGATCGGGAAAAACGACAACCTTCTATTCCGTCGCAGGGTTGGTCACACCTGAGGGTGGTAAAGTTACGGTCGACGGGCACGATGTAACGACATTGCCAATGTATCGCCGTGCGCAATTGGGTATTGGATATCTGCCACAGGAAATGAGCATTTTCCGCGGCCTAAGCGTCCAAGATAATATCAGCGCCATCCTTGATATTACCGTTTCAGATCGAAAAAAGAGACGTGAACGACTCGAAGAATTGCTTGGCGAATTCTCGATCGAACACCTGCGTCGGGCCCCAGCATTGGCCCTTTCTGGAGGCGAGAGACGCCGCGTCGAAATTGCGCGGTGTTTGGCCGCTGACCCGAAGTATTTACTATTGGATGAACCTTTTGCAGGGGTTGATCCAATTTCTGTAGGTGACATTCGCAATCTGGTTTCGGACCTAAAAAAGCGTGGGATCGGAGTGTTGATCACTGACCATAACGTGCGAGAAACGTTAGAGATTGTTGATCGCGCCTATATTCTGCACAATGGAAAAGTTCTTATGTCAGGTACGCCAAATGACGTCGTCGAAGATGAAAATGTGCGGCGTGTCTATTTGGGCGACAACTTTCGTATTTCTTAACACAACTGTTAAAATTTAACGGAAATATCAACAACTCGTGATCACTTTTCATTGACAGACTGACCTAATTTCGGGCTCAATGAAGTTATGGTAAGAACCTTGTTACTATCTGACCGACAACAGAACCAGCTTTCTGGAAACGAATGTTGTCAATCATCGCTCATACCATTTCCGAGAAACTGATCGCATTTGACTGCTCCGACTAGGGGGCCGTAAAATACAGATCATTTCGTCCATTTGAAGGAGACATAATGCGGTATCAAATCAGCGGTAAACAAATCGACATTGGCACATCACTGCAAACGCACGTGAAAACTGAGTTGGACGAAGTTGTCCAAAAATACGCAGAACGACCGACCGATGCACTTGTCGTGTTCTCGAAATCAGCACATGAATACGCCTGCGAGGCGACGGTGCATTTATCTACAGGTTTAACAGCCACAGCAAATGCCAAAGCAACTGAGATTTATGCCGCCTTCGATGCCTCCTGCGCAAAACTGGAAAAGCAACTTAGGCGTTACAAGCGCCGACTGAAGGACCATCACAAAGACCGTATACAACCGGTTGAACTTTTTGGTGGTTCCTCCTATATCCTCGCTTCAGAAGATGCTGAATCTGACAGTGCAGAACCAGAAACGCTACAACCAATAATCGTAGCTGAGATGGAGGTGAACATTCCCTCACTTTCAGTTGGCGAAGCGGTGATGCAAATGGAATTGGCGGGTGCCCCTGTGTTGGTATTCCGCAACCAAGGCAAAGACGGGATAAACGTGGTGTACCGCCGGGACGACGGCAACATCGGCTGGATTGATCCTTAAGACGTAATCGGCGGATAACACGCCACTATATAAGTGCGAGCAGTATGGATTTTGCGAAACTCCTCAAGCCGGAGGCAGTCAAAGTATTGACCGCTGCCTCCAGCAAGAAACGGTTGCTGCATGATATTGGCGAATTGGTTGGTGTGGTCTATGGTCTGGATACTGGCGAGATTGTCGAGTCATTGCTTGCACGAGAAGCGCTGGGGCCTACTGGTGTAGGCCACGGCGTCGCGTTACCGCACGCTCGTGTCAAAGGGCTGGAACATGTGGTTGGTGCATTTGTGCTGCTAGAACGCCCTGTGGACTTCAGTGCCGTCGATCGCCAACCAGTCGACATCGCATTCGGGCTGTTTGCACCAGAAAATGCTGGTGTGGAGCACCTTAAAGCATTGGCTTTGGTTTCGCGTACACTACGTGACACATCTATTTGTGCAAAACTGCGAGCCAATCCTGATCCGACAACAATTTATGCAATTCTTTCTGAAAAACAGACCAGCCAGGCGGCTTAATGTTCTTCAGTTCAGACGTGTAGCCAGCGCTTTTCCACGCCAGCTGTCGAACCCAAACATCATGTAATCACGTTGATAGGCGCTTTGGGCGGCTTTTTCAATTTCAGCGTCGTAAATGTCGGCTAATTCAAAAGGCACATCTAGATCAATTGAACCTAGCTCTACGTCACAAGAATGCCCAACCTGTGCCAACAATTGCGGCAGTTCTATCGCCAAGTCTTCCTCGCGAATTACACGATCAGGCAGTGCAAATTCTCCAAACCCTTCAAGCGATTGCGCCTGTGTAGACCACGTTGCATCGATCCGGATAGCAGTTTGCCCTGACAGGTTTCCTTTAAGGAATATCAAGAAAGCCAAGAATGCGGCACGGTGGGCCGCGTGGTCATATTCGGCGTCCGGCATTATTTCTGGGATCGGCATTGCATAGCGACGGCGCAGCGTTTGGCGCAATCCAGCAAAACCGCCCTGCCCCGTGTTAAGGATGTGATGGCAGAACGCGTGATGCGCCCGCGCAACAGGATGGCGCAACACTGTAAAACTGCGGTGACCTGTATGCTTGCGTTTCCACTGACGCAGGTCTTTTTGGTTGAACTTTTTCAACAGGTCGGATCGCTTTCCGTTGTCCACACGCGCCAGCCAATCCAGTATTTGGCTTTCGGGCCCACCACGCAGCGGCAGATACATAAGTCCGGATTGCGGTGCAGCAACATAGGTCGGAATACTTGGACCACGGCGTGGTTCAAAGTTCGGCGTCCGATTAAGATTGAAGCGATCCAACCCTGAAAGGGCTACCTGCATCTCATCAAAATTCTTAACTTTTTGGGAAATCGGGCTTGGATTTTGCTTCTTTAAGCTTTTGTCCAAACTTTCAAGTTCATCAACGACACCCAGATATCGGGCAAGGCCATTCATGACTTCAATACTTTGCAGGTCTTCATAAGAAATATAGAATGCTGTCTGACCAGTGGTCTGCAAAGCGTTAAGTAATTTCATTTGAAACACTTGCTGTGCTTCCAAGTGCGCAGTGAACTCAACATCATCAAACGTCGCCTTACCGTCTTTTCGAGACTTAGCATCCGTTAGTTTCCATTGACCTGTTTCCTGCGCGATCTTCCAAGACACATAACTGTCGACAGGGTTTCGGGTAAGAATAACCTTCGCACACTTAGGGTCAGCCAAGCATTGGCCCAAAACCCTAGGGTCGTGATCATGGAAATACCGAAAGCCACCGATTCCCAATGGTTGATGTCTAATCTGACGCAACAGGGCCTGGGGGTCTACGTCACGGGTCTCTTGTGATACACCTAAAATCTCTGTCGTTTTGGGATAGCCAAGGAAATGCGGGTTAAATGCCTCGCCATAGCAATCGATACCGTCAAACTCATTCAAATTTGTTTCAAGAAAATTGGACCCTGTTCGCATTTCAGCAAAGACCACAAAATAGTCAAAGTCAGCCATAGTTTATTGCACCAGATAGGGTTTACGGGCTGGAGCATTCGGCGCGTCGCCGCCGCGTTCAACGGGGAAATTGCCCATCAAATGCGGGTGCATCCCTTGGTTTTTGAGGTTTTGCAAAAATTGGCCAAACCCACTGAGGTCGACCATTTTCGGAACTTCGGAAAGACGGTGAAGCTGGGTCGGGCCAATCTCGTCAAGAATACCTTGTAGCGGCTCCATCGGGGCCTCAATGAACTCTGCCATACTCCAAATCCGAACCCGCGCCTTGGAGTATGTGGACCGCAGAATTTTAATATGGTCATTCTCTATTTTTTGCAGCTCAGCGGCTTCTTTTCTAATGTCCAAAAAATTCAAATTTGATTTGAACAACGGAACAGCCCACGCCCCGCTAATCACTGACACCTGCGCATTGTGATCCTTGGAAATACGCAAGTTTATGTCCTGATTATCGCCTGGGCCAAATTGGAAACATTGCCGTTCACCACGTGTATTCCAAATCAAGTTCGTCAAAAACGCCCCTGAATTATAATCACGTGCATCGGCGCTATCACTTAGCGCACCGTCAATTGTTTGATGACCCCTGGCATAGTGAACCCGATCCGGCGCAAAAAGATGCCCGTGCACACGTGATCCAGTCGCCTTGGCAAGCCACGGCTCGAAATTATCAAAGAGCTCTGCAAAGCCATGAAACACAGAATAGGGCGCAGCCGTCACGCCGTTTTCCCAATCTTCATTTGGAAAACGGCTTTGCATATAAAGACCAGGGCGTCCGCGGGTACGACGCTCCACCGCTTTCGCAAAAATGCGATCAATCTTGCCTGGATTCGGCTCTGTCCGCTTCATCGCGCCAGCTGTGTCCGTCAAGAAAGCATCGTATAAACGGGTAGCATGGGGCCAAATTTTGCGCGCAACGAAACAATCAGATCGTCGCAACAATTGCAGGTGGTCGTCATAAAAGATGTGCGGCTTACCTTGGAAGTCAAATTTACTAAGCGTTAGTGAACGGCTTTCGATATTTGTCGAATATTGACGCGCCAACGTCTGAAAATAGCTCTCGTCTGGAATCCAGACTTGTTTGAAATAGCGATCATAATCGTCGCGATCAGGATCTTTCAAAATCGCCGATAGCGTTTGCCGTGTCAGGCACCACCACTGGCTACCCATATGCGGAACCAGACCATTTGGTATCCGGCGCTTTAAATGAAGTGATCTTTGAAGTTGAACATATTTATCAAATAGAAAGCGGTCCTTCTTCCACGAAAATGGGAACCTCAAAACAAATCGTTCGTGATCCAAACCGCCAACCGTCCAAGGCACATCAGCTGTTGTTGCACTTTCGATAAAGTCGGTGCGTGGGCGTTCTTCTAAATATCCAATCAATTCCTCAACAGGGCGCAGTGGTAAACATGACCCCGACGCCAAATAGACGTGACGTACAAACGAAAAGTTCGAAAGCATTTGCTCTGACGCGGCTTGTGAAGCAGCAACAATCCCCCATGTCCCCCACTCACATCGATGCCGCACAGAGAATTCAACACTAGGAACGTCTGCCAGATCTGCCACAAATTTGTTGTAGATGGTTCGCTCAACCACGTTGTCGACGTGGATTACGACAGGACAACCGCCAGCGGCCCAGTGACGTGCCGCCTGTTCGGCACGGTCAAGAGCCGTGTGTACCAGCATGACAATTCCGACGCTCATGCCCAGTTACCTTTGGACATAAGGCCTAGAATCTCAAGCTGACGCCAGTTGATGTATTTTTCGGACCACTTACACCACAGCTCAGGATCGTCTTTCATGCTGTCAGCGTAGGCTTTGTATTCAACCGAGGCGGCGTAATGTTGACCACGACTTAGTTCTTCAGCAGCTTTTGCTTTGAAGGTGTCCAGGAATTTGGTGTGCAGCAGAACGCCACTGGCTTTTTCGCCACCCCATTCATCATAAACTTGGTTAAGACCACGTGGCAGCAACATATGTGTCGAACTGGCGTAAGCGTATTTCCGATCCCACTTCACAAGCGGGATTTTATTTAGTGCCGGCGCTTTTTCAGGTTTATCGGCAAAAAACATGCGAGCGCGCGGGCCACCTTGAATCCATAGGTTCCCAAACCGTTTGTTGCGCGACATTGTGTAGTTTCCGCTGTCGAACCAATTGGCAATTTCAAGCGGGTTTTGGCCCGATTGATAAGGCGTCTCATCCAAACGACCCTTTGGGTACATATCAAGCAACATCGCGCTGAATGATTTAATGCTGGAAGCATCCAGCCAATCAGTCAGCGCCCGCAGAGGTCGCGTATCGCAAAAAGGATAGACCAAGAGTTCGTCAGGATCGAGGACCAGCGTCCAATGTCCGTGCGCATATTTGTATTGCAGCCAGTTTAGCCAATCGGAACCAAAACGTGATCCTTTATAACTTGCACGGGTATGCCAAACGGACACATCCGACTGCTCCGCCAGATAATCCAGCGATCCATCGGTGCTATCATTGTCCACGAATAGGAAATGATTCACGCCCATTTCACGGTAGTAGTCTAAGAAATATGGCAGGCGCACTTTTTCGTTCCGCAAGGTGCAGAACATCAAAATATCACCTTCACGGATTTGATCAGTACGATTGGCGACACGTGACAATTCCCGACGCTTACGGAACGCACGAATACGCCACCGCTTACGCTGAAGCCTCAGTCGGAATGACTGCCAAGCACCCAAAAAACTACCCTTTATCCTGTCGGATATTTCCGGCCCTTAAATGCGCTATCAGATCAAGCTTAACACGATCTTGAAATGATCGCTCCAACTTGTCGGGGTGTACTGCCCCTGTTTGCGCGTCTTGGGGTCGGCGATAGCCAACTCTTTCACTGTCTTGTTCCACAGATAACTATCAGAAACCTTTACGTAAACGGGTATATCGCCCAGTATTTCTCTTAATACTTCCAAATCGTTGCACAAAATCGGCACTCTCAGTGCTGCCGCCTCAACTGGGGGTAGGCCAAAGCCTTCAGCAAACGACGGAAACAGCAATCCTTGTGATCCCTGAACCAATGCTGCCAAAGCGGAATCATTCAAACCAGCCCGTTCAAAAACCTTCGAGCCCTCGGGAAGCGAATCAAGGCGATCAAACACGGCCTCATTTCTCCAACCACGCGCCCCGCAAATATGCAATTCAGGTGCTTCTGGGCCAAGGCCTTTCCAAATATCCAGCAAAAAAGCGTGGTTCTTACGCGGCTCAATTGTACCAACGGCAACGAAATAGGGGCACTTTGGCAGGACAAAATCAGGATCAGGCCCCGGCAACTCTGTCCCCAAGTGGGAAACAATACCTTTCGGAAGTTCTCCCCACTCCGCCATATGGCCCTCGGAATGGCGCTGGCTATCTGCCGAGTTGTAGATCACAAAATCGGTGTGCTTTTGAACCCGTTGCAGTTTTTTTCGAAAGATTTCAACTGTACCCGGACGCTGGAACTGTGGAAAATCTAGCGGAATGACATCATGGATCATCACTGCGATTTTCGAACCTAACGCAGCCTTAACACCCAAAAAGACACGGTCGGTCAAATTGCTATGGCCTACATTCACATAAGACGTATTTTGCGGCAAATGTTCCATCAAAAGCTTGGGTAACCTTCGAGGTATTGACCGACCAATGGACAGTCTTCGAACATCTGAAAGCGCCCGACGCTGGGTCAACGTCAGCCCTCGCGGAAACCGAGATAATACATCAAGTTTTCCAAACCGCTTTTGCCCACACAATTGAAGTTTGATCCGTGTCAGGCCTGCCTGATCTAAAAGCGCGTACCCAAACGACGTGCGAACAAGACCAAAGACAGGTACAGGTTCTAAAAGGAACGATTCTAAATACGCCATTTCGACGCGATCAACACCAGTCAAAACACGCCCAGCGCGACGGATTAAACGCGTGACATCCAGCAGTCGGGCTGGTGGCGGATTATTCTGAATATCGGCCAGTTTGGTGCCATCTCCATGCATCAGCGATCATAGTTTCCAAGTTTGATCGCGAGGGATTCCAGCCCAGTTCAGATACAGCACGTGACGACCCTGAAACCAACTTTGTGCAGTCCCCAGCGCGGCGTGGACCTTCGTTAAACGGAACTTCGCGATTGGTAACACTTCGGGAGTGATCAATCACCTCACGCACGGAAAACCCCGTGCCCGTACCCAAATTAAAGACACGGCTGCCTTTGTCATCTTGCAACCATTTCAGCCCCAAGACATGAGCATCCACAAGGTCACAAACATGCACATAATCGCGAATACACGTGCCATCTGGCGTGTCATAGTCGGTACCAAAAATCGTAAGCGCATCACGCTTTCCGTCAATCGCATCTAACATAAGCGGTATCAAATGAGTCTCGGGTTGGTGAAACTCGCCCACTTCACCATCGGGATCGGCACCTGCCACGTTAAAATAACGAAAAATCACATGGCGCAGACCATATGCCGCCTCAAAATCACGTAAGATGTCTTCGATTGCACGCTTTGATGCACCGTAAGAATTGATCGGATATTGCGCACTATCTTCGTCCAAAACCACATTATCCTGATCGCCATAGGTCGCACAGGTACTTGAAAAAACAAAGTTTTTACAACCTGCAGCCGTAGCCGCCTCGATCAAAGATAGTGACCCACTTAAATTATTTCGCCAGTATTTTCCTGGCTCCGCCATGCTTTCACCAACTTGCGAAAGGGCTGCAAAATGCATCACGGCGACAGGTGAATACTTGGAAAATACTTCGTCTAATTTGGCGCGATCCGACAGATCGCCCTGTTCAAACGGGCCAAATTTGACCGAGTCCTTCCAGCCAGTGATCAAGTTATCAAACGTTACGGGAACAAAACCCGCAGTTTGTAAGGCCTTGCAAGCATGCGAACCAATATAACCAGCGCCACCGGTCACCAATACATGTTGAACCATCCTATTGCGCTGCCTTCTCCGAATGCGTGACCTCGTTCAAATAACCAAGCAAATCATCCCGCAATTCCGGGCGATCCAAGGCAAATGCAACGGTCGCACGCAAAAAGCCCGATTTAGACCCGCAATCAAAACGTTTCCCTTTAAAGCGGAACCCATAGACAGGGTTTTCTTGTTCAATTTCATCTGCAATGGCGTCTGTTAGTTGAATTTCCCCACCCGAACCTGACTTCAGTCGGTTCAAGTTCCCCAGAACATTTGGGGACAAAATATAGCGGCCGATAACAGCAAGGTTGGATGGTGCCTCACCCGCTGGTGGTTTTTCAACCATGCCTTTGACACTGACCATACTGCCCATATCTTCTTTAATATCCAAGACACCGTAAGATGACGTTTCCTCGGGGGAAACTTCCATCGCCGCAACCATATTGCCGCCAGTTTCCTCATAGGCTTCAACCATTTGCTTCAAACAGGGTGTTTCAGCCGCGATCACGTCATCTGGCAAAATAACTGCAAACGGCTCATTGGCGATCAAACGGCGGGCGCACCAAACTGCGTGGCCTAAGCCAAGAGCACGATGTTGGCGAATATAGGCGATCGCACCGCTTTCCATATTCGTGCTTTTTAGTAGCGCCAACAATTCTGTTTTATTTTTCTTACGCAATTCTTGCTCAAGAACTGGTGCGTGATCAAAGTAATCCTCCAAGGCACCCTTACCGCGTGACGTTACAAAGATGAATTCCTTAATCCCTGCCTCGCGCGCCTCATCGATCGCGTATTGGATCAAAGGGCGGTCGACCAAAGTCATGATTTCTTTGGGAACGGATTTGGTTGCGGGTAAAAATCGTGTACCCAATCCCGCAACTGGGAAAATCGCTTTTGTTACCTTCTTACGCATACCTGATCCTCATCAACACATAACTCATCAACACATAACTCATTCAAGTTTTTACTCTTCTCTACGTTAGTCTGATAGTCAATATGCGTAAAATAGCAAGATTGCCGCGGAATTTGGGACTGCCATCAATTCAGTATTTAGCATGACTTTCCAATGACCGGACCACCCCAACACGCTCTGCTTCAAAAATCGCCCGCCGCTTCCGCGACCAACATCGAAATAGGTTCTGATTACGCACGGATTTGCCAAAAAGCCCGCCGGATTGCTCCCAGTAGCCGTCTTTATGGAATTTGACGTGATGGTAAAGTGCCGTGGGCGACAGTATCAAAAGTGTAGTGATCTTATCATGCGTAGCATTTTTACAAGCCTCTTCGCGTACTTGGCTTGTATGTTTCGGACGCGTGGCAACTAGAACACTTTTTCGTTTTCTCATAGGGAATGGTTGGAACGGCAGCGCTGAATGGTTCGCAATTTGAAGTGCAGAGGTTTTCCGCAATTTCCCAGATTCGTAACCTTTATGCAGACGCTTGATAAGCTTTAAAACAGATTGCGGCTCTAACCCACCAGTCACCATATGGCTGATAAGGCGTTTACGCTCTGCTCTGATGATACCCTTCCAATGTTCGTTCCAAAGATTTTCAGATATGAACTTTCTTTGGAAAACAGCCCAGCTGGCCCCAATATCGAACAGATCACTTGGTACACGGTCTGCCCGCCGACGTTTGCTTTCGGCAAATCCGTGATGCACCTGCGCCAACGGTGCGATCGCCGTAAGGTATCCACCTCGCGCCAACCGCATGTTCAGGTCAGTCTCATCAAGATAGAAATGATAGGCAGGATCAAATCCACCAATAGACGCCAAAACGTCACGTCGGACCGCCATATTGGTACCTTCCGTTTTGACTGCTTGGCCCCCTGTCGGCGTCAGAACGGTAGGATGTGTGTCATCAACTTCAATGTCCGTGGCGTTTCCTTTGCCATCCAAGATCCGCGCCTTCCATTGAAAACTAATCCCATTTCGGCCAAGGACAAATCCACCAACAGCGGCCACATCTTCACGTTCAAACGGTGCAGTTAGATACGACAGCCACGTCGGTTCAGACACCGCATCATCGTCAATGAATGCAATCACTTCGCCCGCAGCGTGATCAACACCAAGGTTGCGGGCCGCCGAGATATTTGCCTTTTCAAACAAAACTGTTTTGATTTTCCCATCAAAGCAGTCAAGTGCTGCTAACCCATCAGCATCCGCAACAACTACGATTTCGAACGGGTTATATTGGAGTTGCGATAACCCCAGAACGCAACGATACAACGCATCCGGTCGGTCGCGGCTGACAACTACAACGCTGACCGGAACCGCGCTGACCGAAATGGACATTAATCTAATCCCATATCCGCCATCATCATTTCGATGCGTGGTACGTCTTCAGGGTTGTTTAGCTCCCAGAACTGACGCCCCTTGGCTTTCACCTCAGTGCACCGAACAGAGCGGCCGTTTTCCATAAAACGAAGCTGCTCTAGCCCCTCTAACTGTTCAAGCGGACCAACTGGCCATGACGGGTAATCCGCCAATGCTGCTGGACGGTAAGCATAGACCCCAACGTGATGGAAGACGGGTGTTTCAGCATCGTTGGCGAAAGTTTCAGATGTGAATGGAACCACCTCTTTCGAGAAGTACATCGCACGCTTGTTTGTGTCGAAAACGGAAGTTGTACCGCCAACTCGGTCTGCTTTGCGATCCGCCAAAAGACTATTCAACGTCGCCCCATCACAGCGCAAAACTGGGGTCGCGATTTCAGCGTTCAGATCAGTCTTTAGATCAGCAATTAGGTCTTCAACAAACCAATGTGGGGTCAGCGGGGCATCCCCTTGCAGGTTCACCACAATCTCATACCCCCCACCCAGCGCTTCGTGGGCAGCAGCACATCGTTCAGTTCCATTGGCGCAAGATTCTGCTGTCATCACAACTTCGGCCCCAAACGCCTCAGCGGCATCTTTGATCCGCGTGTCATCCGTTGCAACAACGACACGGTCGACACCCCCAACCTCACAAGCTGCCAGCCATGATCGTTCGATCAAAGACCGCGATTGGCCCGACGCACCTTTAAGCATCGCAAGTGGTTTTGCAGGATAACGCGTGGAGGCGTAGCGCGCGGGAATGACGATCAGGACCGTCATTAAGCAGGCTTCAATTCTACGGAAGGCGCGTAGGCAATAAAGAACGGATTGGCGAAATCAGCCTTGCCGTATTTAAGCGGCGTTTGATCGTCAAAACGAACAACATCGCCACCTGCACCCAACAAGACCGCGTGACCCGCGGCCGTATCCCATTCCATCGTACGCCCAAGCCGCGGATAAACATCAGCCTCGCCCGTTGCGATCAAACAGAACTTAAGCGAAGAGCCAGCACTTTTCATATCCTTGACCGCGTACTTACCGATGTAGTCGTCCGTCGCTTGATCACGGTGCGACATGGACGCAACAACCATCAAGGCCGAGTTGTCAGCGTTAGACACTGATATTGGTGTCACTTTACCCATCACGTCTTTGTCCAGATCACCGGTTTCCTCTACCGTCTGACCATCAGCCAATGTAAAAAACATACGGTCCTTTGCCGGGGCGTAAACAACACCGCGTGTAGGTTTTCCGTTCTCGACCAACGCGATGTTAACGGTAAAGTCACCACGACGATGAATAAACTCTTTCGTGCCATCCAGCGGATCGACTATCAAGAATGTGTCGCCCTTGACTGTATGTGTATCTGCCTGTTCTTCGGTCACCAGCATCATGTCCGGAAACGCAGCACGCAAACCAACTGAAATGATCGCATCCGCAGCCTCGTCCGCAGCCGTTACGGGGCTTTCGTCAGACTTCAGCTTCACATCAAAATCATCAGCCTGATAAATTTCCATAATCTTGTCGCCAGCCTCTAG
>TARA_B110000902_G_scaffold219627_1_pt1 | contig 22567 bp, 10 predicted proteins | sample TARA_B110000902 | Tara Oceans TARA_B110000902 (sample SAMEA4398009) | marine metagenome | biome: Polar Biome; feature: [SRF] surface water layer (ENVO:00010504); material: water (ENVO:00002006), including particulate matter (ENVO:01000060) such as... | depth 5 m | reverse complement strand
GTTATCATGTAACTCTTACCGTCTTTGTTTACTATAACTTGGCTCTTACTAAATGCTAGTGTATCATCAAAGTCGTATACACTTATACCTTTTGGATTTTCAGAGTAAGATCTTTTGCTAGCGTTGCTTTCAGCTTTTTGCAGGTTCTTATTCTTGTTTGCAGCTTTCATAGCTCCAGCTTTTAAGTTAGAGTTGAACTTAACCCAACCTTCTCCAAACACAGTGCCGGCGTCTTTGCCGCCAAGCTTTTTCATTGCATACATATCTTGCATGCCTATTGTTATGTCATTATAGTACCTAGTGGTTATGTGATCTACTAGCATGTCAAAATCGCTCTGCATGGTAGACTGTAGCTGAAGGTTTATATTCCTGTCCATACTCTTTGGCACTATAGCTACGGAGTATAATTCTTTTAGTTTTTCTAAGTCTATCTTTTTGTCCCAAAAATGCTGTGTCAGCAATAGCATAACGTGATTAGTTGGCATCATATGCTCGTATACTAGCTCTCCGTCGTATTTTCCTTCAAAATAGTATTTAACGCTTGCAGCTGCCTTAAGCATGGATTGCATATTGCTATCTAGGCTTTTCATAGTAGAAACCCACAGTGTTGGACTGCCGCTACTTCTAACAAAGCTAAGGAAGTCTACTAGCAAGTCAAATGCCTCGCTTGCTTCTTTATCTCTTTGATCGAATTGATCTGCAAACTCATTTTTAGTTACGGGTACTTTTTTCTTTTTAACTGTTTTATAGGCTTTTGGTGGAAGGGTAGAGCCTTTAATTAAATCGCCTTTGTAATATACTTTTCCGCCTACTATATTTACACCAGGTATGTTTGCTAAGTTATTATTGTAGTAGTCTGCCACATTAGCGTAGTACTGTCCTCTACCTCCTCCTATTTTAGAAGAAGTAGCGTTGTGACCTTTCATCCATCTAACTATAAGTTCGACACCTTTTTTTCCTTTTCTTTCTACTAAGTCTATGTTGTATTCTTGCTCAATAGCTCTTCTTTTTTCTATAACTAGTGGTTGGTCCTGCATGGCTGCATAACTTCCAGATATGTCATCAAAAGTAATTCCTACCACATCTACTAGACTTTTGTTCTTAGACTTGTTAATAGTCTCAGTGACAAATCTTGCGAAATCAGCTTCTCCTAAAGATTCTTTATTGAAGTAAGTGTTGACAGTACTAACCATCATCGAGCTTAGCTTTTTGACATCTTCTTCGCTTATGCTTGGTTCTTCTTTAAGAACGTCGTTCATTATATTGCGTAGCAATGACTGAGATATCTTTCCAGTATTAGCTTCTTCCAGCCTTAATTTTATTTCAGGAAAATTGCTAAATAGAGTTTGTTCTTGCTTTTGAGATATAGATCTTTTAATGTTGCCTCTCTCCATTTGCTTACTAAACTCTTGCACGTAGTTGTCTAAAAGCTCTACGCCTAATCTAGTTTGACTGCTTTCAAAGGCTTCTCTTATTTCACTATCAGGATTCTTAAGCTCTTGACTGTAAATGTCAAACGCGTATTCTTCAGCCATAGCTTTAGCCAAAGCTTCTTTTCTACCTCTAATAACTTCACCCTTACTATCGAACATGTATGTTAAGAATTGTTCGTTAGTAATTTTACTGTCAGCATTAGGTAATCTTCTAACAAGTTGAGAACCTGCTGTTCTACCAGCTTTATCAGTGCCTACGCTTTCACGATCTATTTTCTTTCCTTCCCAGTCAGATGTAAATTTACCATCAACAGACTTCTGAATAGCAAAAGGCATACTCTGCATGAGCCAAGTTGTGGTCATGTTCTCTAAGATAGGTTGCTTAAGCTTTAGGTAGTTTGTTTCAAGTTCTCCACCTCTCTTAGCTCCTAGCATCTTCTTGAACTCAATGTCTGCTTGCTTGCCTATTTCTTTCTTTATCTCAGACATCAAAGGCGTTACAGTCTTGTTAATAGATGTTGCAGCGTCGATGCGAGATTTTAGTGTTTTAGTTATTAATACTATTTTGTCTTTAACCTTAGCTGCCATTTCGGTTGGCAACACCTTGCTTTCTACTAAGTTCTTATATTCAACAGTTGGTGCTGCCGTAGTTTGCTCTGCTACAGGATTAGCTACTTGTCTAGCTTCTTCAGTATCTAAGCTTTCTGCTCGTGTAGCAGATTCTATAGCTAGTCTCTTCTTAGCGTCTAACTTACTAAATCTAGCATTGGCAAACAAGAACTCACCAAACGTGATAGGATCACCGCTAGTGGTCTTTCTAACAGCAGCAGGATCATAGTTTATTAATCTGTCTACTACTCCTTCTAGCGTTATGTTTGCTTCTTCTTTAGATACCGCTCTAGAGTTAACATAGTTATATATAGCTCCTCCCGGTTGAGTAGCATTGAATATAGGGTTAAATACTTTTCTACCTTGAAAGTCGGCTTTTGTTTTAACATCTTTTGGTACTAAGTTATTTATGTTCTCTAGCAAACTTAGAGACTTTTTCGTCTCAGGGTTTACGCCTTTCTTTGCGCCTTTGTTTGCGTATTCTTTGAGTATTCTGCTCTCCTTAGCTGATTCTAAATCCTCTTTGGTGAAAGTGCCATCTTTTATCTTAGTAGCCATTTCAGACAAGAACGTTACTATGCTAGGCTGAGTAGACAAGTCGGTTTTGCCGCCTACTATATTAGAGAGCGACCTTCCTATTTTGTACAAAAAAGTCTGGTCAACTTTTTTATCTTTGCTTATTCTACCTATGCGCTCCATGAATCCAACAACAATCTCTTCAGAATCAAATTTACCTGTTCCTCTATCGACTTCGACTCTTTGCGATGGATCGACCATGCCAAACATTTCATCGTAGACCTGTGGTGCTTCTTGCTTTAAGTAAGCCGCTATTTCTACAGCAACAGCATCGAAGTTTATGCCTCCTTTTACTAGAGAAGCCCAAAGCAGCAAGTGACTAACCTCATGAGAAGCAGTTCCAGCTCTTTCGTTTTTTACTTGAGTTTCTTTGGTTGTTATGTACGTGTATTTATCATTGACAATACCGGCTTGTCCATTAAGCGCACCTTTTAATTCTACAACATCAGTCCAGAAGTTTTTTGCATTATCAGTAAGCGTTTCTTCTTTTAACTTATCTTTAGCAAACGCTACAGCTTCTTTTTCTGTTTCAAAGTTGAAAGCTTCGTATTCTACTCCAGCATTAGCTAGGTTTAACTCAGCAGCACTAGTCCTTGCATCCACTTCTTCGTTTAAGTATGTTTCGTAAGCTTCTTTATTAACCTTACCTGACTCTAGCTCTAATCCTTCTGACTTAAGCTTGTTTTCAGCTTGCTTTTTTATTTTGTCAAAACGGGTCTTGTCTTCTACCCTCAGTAAATCGAACTTGTTAGTGCTTCGCTTAAACTGCTCTATAGCTACTTGGTTTGACTCGTATTTTGCAGCAAGGTTTTTTACAAGCTGCTTTTTAACTGCATCGCTTAGATCGCCGTTGTACACTTCTGCGGCTTTCACTCTAAGCTCACTTTGATTTCTAAAAGAATTCTTATAAGCTTCAAAAGCGCTGTAGCTAAAATCAGATCTAACGCTAGATTCAAAATCTTCTATTTTGCCTACCACCTGATTGTTTAGCTCTTCAATCTGCTCTTTAACTATATTGGCATCAGGACTTCCTTTATCTAAACGTGCATACTCTAGTTTTAATTTTCGCAGACCTTTAGATATCTCGTCTATCTCTGCTTTCTTAGTGTCAGGCATTAATGTTCTAGCAGCTACACCCATAGCCACACTTCCTCCTCCAAGAGAACTTCCAAAAAAACCTCCTGAAAAAGTAGCGTGATCTACTCCTTCCCATATGTTAGGGTTGTTAGTTATTATGTTTTGGGATAGTTGAGTTAAGCCCTCAGTAACACTCTCACCAGCGCCACCTAGTGCGTATTCTTTTAATATTTGTGCTCTATTGAATCTTGTTGCGGCCTTGCCGGTAAGCAAACCTCCCATGCCTCTCTTGGTTAAAGTATTAGTAGCGTTTTTAATAAACCTAGAACCTAATATATATGTAGGAGCAACACTGAACAAGCCTTCGGCTGCTCCATAACCTAAACCTACTAAATACTTGTCTATTGTAGATCTCTCTTTGTTGTTGTACTCTAAATCTACGCCATACTTCTGTATGTCGCTGTGTACATTTAGATAGTCTTCATAAGTCATTTCTCCTATCTGCTGACCCGCTGACATTGCGCCCATAGTCACACCTGTTAGCGCTGCTCCTCCTCTAGCGCCTAGCCCTACTAAACTTGCAGTACCACCTGTTGCCGCTATAGCAGCAAATATAGGTAGCTGTCTAAAAGTTTCTTCTGCTAAGAACCTCGCCAGATTATCAGGGCTATCGAAAGCATTTCCGAATTGCACATCGCTTCTGAATTTATCCCTTTCTTCTGATAATCTTTCTCTTCTTTCTAATGCGGCATCGGATATAGCACTAAACTGATCTGAGTCTTTCGTAAGTCTGCCTGTTAACAAATTAGCAGTTGCCTCGGCGAATTCACCAAGACCGTAAGTTAGATCGCCAAGCGTAGAAACAGTCTGGAAAGATCCTTTCCTTAGCACGCTGTAGTCTTTCTTTAGCACCGACAGTTCTTCGTCTAGGTCGCTGATATCGTCAACGACGTTAGGTATTTCTTCGTACAGCTTGTTAACCATCTTTCTGTCTTCATTATAAGACTTGACTAGATCGTTAAATTCTTTTACTTCTTCAGGAGTGGAAGCAATGCCTTGCTCTGCTTTTTTTGCTACGTCTAGCTGCTTCTCGTCTAACAGTAAGCCTTCTGCTTCTAATCTATCATAAGAATTGTTGAACTCTTCTAATTTGCTTTGCGCTATCTTTGCTTCTTCAGTACGCTGAATTTCTGTAGCTTTCGCAACGCCTTCTGGGTTATTAGCACGCCACTTGTCGTATTGAGATTGTTTGAATTCTGTTATTTTGTTCTGCTTGTACCTGTCTTTGAACGCCTGCTGAACTATCTCGTTAGGAGGAACGTCGCCCTTCCATGCAGGTATTTTTGGGTCAAGTCTGCCTCCTGCTTTCTTTACTTGTGTAAGCTCAGTTCTTATTTCATTCAATTCTTTAGCATGAGGATAGACATTCTCGTATACTGTCTGGCCTATGAATTGACCATTCATATCTTTTATCTCACGCGCGACTTCTCTAGGCTTAAATGACATCTCATAAAGCTCTCGGTTTAGTTCTTCTTCTTTTCTTTTAAGATCGGGATTAGTTTTTGGATTGTTTATTTCACTAAGGGATATATAACCAGGTGTATTATCGTCATACATCACCTCTTGGGTTCTATCGTATAGTGCTGATGTCTGTTGTCTTTTTCTTTCGCCTTCGTACGGGTAATACTTTTCACCATATGGTGTTACAACTTTAGGCGATTCAGGCTTTATGTTTCTGCCTGGAGTAATATCTCTGTTTCTGTATACCTCTTGCTCTTCTTGCATGCTATTCAAGAGGAAGTCGTCTTCAGGGCTTGGTACTCCTTCTGGAGATTCCTCTTGCTCAGGTAAAAACTCCGAGTACGACTCTGAGAAAGAATAGTTATTTGCAGTCGGCTCGTCGCCTCCGTCTTCGCCTCCTACTCTTTTAGCATTCGGGTACATTTTAAAAAAGTTTTCCTTCTCTTCAGCAGTAGCCCCATCTGCATCCCATATTCCGTCTTCTGTTTCGAACATATTGTTTTCTTACTTTATTTAATTATTTTTTAAGACCGGTTACTGGAAGCACAATTTTATTACCACCACTGCTTTTAGCGTTTTTGCTGTTCGCACCTACATTAGGGCTAGTCTTATTACCCGGCGTGCTTGCAATTTTGATATTTACAACATCTTTTTCAGATATCCAGCCATCTCCAGGCTTGAGTGGGTTCTTGTAATAAGCATTGCCTTCTGTATCGTACACCATAGTGTATTCTATACCGTTTATGGGCGGGTTTCCGATTGCGCCTGGAAAGCGCATTTTGCTCATTATAAATCTAGGAGTGTCGTTCGGATTTGGATTAGGCGTTGTGTTGTTAAGTTTTCTTCTTGAAGCAGCTCTTTGTTTAGCTTTGTAACCAGAGTTAGATGTTTCTACCAGAACATCCATGTAGTTGTCTACTACTACGTCTCTTAGCGCTTCAAACGTCATATTACCCGTATTGTAGGCATCGACACTTTGAGATATGAAAGGATCATCTATCAAAGCCGTATTTCCTACTAAGCCGTCATATACCAAGGACATTAAAGTGTTTCTGCCTCCTTGATCAACGTTTGATTTTACGGAGCTTCGATATTGGTTGTACATTATACCACCTTTATCAAGCTTCACCCCATTTTCGTACACAGTAGACCCTGCTTTCATAAACGCTTCAGCCGCCTTGTAGTCTTTTAACTCATAACCCGGAAGATCGTTTAGCGCTACCATACCGTCGTCACCTGAAAACGCTATATTTCCATAGTCGTCAATTGCCATATCAAACTCTTCGGTATACACGGACCTTAGTAGATTTACATTAGCTTGGTTTTCTCCGGATAGAGAAGTCGATTGCGTCTGTATATCACTTATAATATTTTTTTTGTTATTACCGTATACTTTCATCTGAGTGTCTAAGTTTTCAAATGACTTCCTAATATTGTTCATTTGATTATTCATGTCCATATACATTTCGCTGCCAACCTCGTACTCGTTTACGTTGTTAGCTAGATTAGCGTATTTAGATTTTTGCACTGAAAGGTAGTTAGCTATGCCATTTCTGTACTTATCCGGCACCCCGGCTAGATCGACATCGTCAGGTAGTTTATTCAAGTAACCTTCTAGCTGTTCTTCGTAATTGTTTTTAACTACGCCTACAGGATTAGTAGTTTGCAGTGGGTTGCCTTTACTAGCTTGCAATAAGCCTTTGTTAAACGCCTCTGATACGTCTAAAAAAGACCCGTATAGGTATTTGTTTTGTGCGTTTTGTACTAATTGTGAATCTTTCATGGTCTATCGTAATAGTTGGTTCCTTCTATTGTTGGTGCTACTGCTTGAGCAGCGCCTCCTGCAACCTGGCCAATTCCGCCTATGATTGCTTGTTTAGCTTGCTCTCTAGCTAGGTTGGCAGCACCTAATCTTCCTTGTGACATTCCCATCAATGTGTTTACTTTCTGATTCTCCATTTGTCTGGAAATCAAAGCTCCTTCTCTTTCTTGAGCTTGAAGTTGCCCAGCCATACCTCTCTCCGCCATCATGTTACTTCTTTCTTGCTGACCAATGCTTGCAGCACTTCTTTGAGCATTGACGGATTGTTGGCCCGCCATAGCTTGGGCCAGAGCAGCTATTCCACTACCGCCGGCAGCTCCGCTAAACTGTTGCATAGTGTTAGCCATACCTTGGTTCTGTTGCTGTGCTTGAAAGTCTGCGGCTCGCTGGTCTACGGTTAAATCTTCGTATATGTTCTCCATACCTGAATACGGGTTTGAAGTGTCTCTATCTTCTAACCTAGTCTTATATCTATCGTACTCTGATTGCGCAGCCCTTTGTTCTGCTTTTCTTTTCTTACTTCCTATTATGCCACTGGCTATACCTGCTATGCCCCCAATCATGCCTGGCGCCGCCGAGACTATGGATAGCGGATCGAATTTTAATGGTGAATTTTTCATTTTATTTAATATCTATATAGTTACACATTATTTACTACTTTCAAATATCTCTGACCCCATAGCGAACAGCTCTACCTTTTCTGTTGAGTTGTTCTTTACTTCTACTTCAGCATAGTAGCCAAGTAGGCTAGTCATATTAGCTCTATTGTCTTTGCTAAAAAACAAGAAGTCGTTGTTTGATGGAAGTGTCGTATTATTAGATACGTCACATGTGATCTGTTTCAGGTCGTAGTTTACACCTGTTATAGCACCAAGTCTGACAAAAGAGTCGGCATAGTCTACCGTACTTGAGTCAGACAGAGTGTAAGTGCTTGTACTAGCGTAGTAAGCTACGTCCGTAGTTCCTTGCTGTACTGCTTGATTTAATGGATGATTTAATGTAAATGTTATACTTGGCATGTTCTTATTAATATGAAGCTAAAGGAGATTCAGGAAAATCAGGATAATACTCTGATTCTATTTCACTTATCAACCTATACTGGTTGCTTAGTTTGTGTATTATGGCTGTGTTATAGAAATAACTTTGAGTGGTACTTAAGCTTGATAGCGTACTACCAAAATCTATTACAACCGTGAAGTTAGAAAGTGTGAGCAACCTATTAGTGCCTCCACTATTTGTGAGAGTTAGCGTAGGCTGGCCAGCTATTGCAACAGTAACATTACTAAGTTCATTGCTAAAGTTAGAAGGTTCAAATACTAATTCGTAGTTGTTAACATTGAAGTCGGCAGGAAGTCCGTCTTGTGCTATCAAAAAAGCGCCACTCACTGTAAACTTAACATGCGTTGTATAAACGCCACTACCATTGTCTGAAGTTATGTTCTGCTTGCCATACACAGAGCCTCCGTCAGTAGACACTTGTCTGTCTATATAGTACGCGGAGTCATATACGTAACCTACGCTTCTAGCGGTGCTATTTATAAACTCCCTAACGCCTTGTGCCACATCCAGTGAAACGTCTAGAGTATTGACAACTTGAGCAGAAGTAGAAGCAAAGGTATCTAAATCTTTCCTGATAGACATATTGCTAGTTCCCCATTGGCTTACAGACAAGCTATCTCCTTTCAAGTACAGCTTAGTTCTGTCAACGGCCGGAGCTGTGCGAGCTGTAGTATTAGATTGTCCTTCTTCTCCTTGTACCTGATAATCAGGCAGTATGCGTATAGTTTGAGTTTTATATGCAGGTATATCATCTGTAGTGAAGAACGCTAATTTGAAATACACGTCAGTTCCTACTATTGAAATAAGATCTTTTAAATTTATCAAACTAAAAGAAGTTTTATTAGTAAGAGCTTCTCTTTGATTCTCTGTTATAGCAGTTACAGTGTCTACTTCGTGTGCTTGAGCATGAGTATGTGAATTATAGCCCGTTGTACCTATTTCTGCAACGTTGAATCCATCTGAGTTGTGTTTTAGTTCTGCTGTGATAACAGGATTTGAAACTATGCCGGAGTTTAATGTTTTAGTATAGTTTAGGTCTGACAAGGCAAACGCATTCTTCTGGTTTGGAAGATGGAAGTCAGCATCGTCAGTTATAACTACTTCATAATTGTAATTGTTTATCTGACTACTTACTTCCTTGTTAGCCAACCCTGCTGGCTTTGTAGTTCCTTTAGACTCGTTTTTATAATCAAAGTACTCCGTAGTAGCTGTAAGTCCTTGTCTTATAGTAGCTGAATTATACGTGGCTTCTATATAAACTTCCGCAACTCTAACTATGTCAAAAGTTATAGTATCTGGATCCGGCACGGTGTTTATACCAACGGCTGTCAAGTCTACGGTCGTGGTACCTTGAGGCAATATAGTGAACCTATATATCTTGTCTGTTGAATCCGCCGGTATAAATATATCTTTATAAAACGAACCCGACGCACCCATAGTGTAAGGGTCCGTAGCAGGATCATAAGTGCCGTTTGCTTGGTTTATTTCAGAAGGGTACGTTGTAGTAGAAGAAGAAGCCTCAAATGCAGTTGCTATGCTTAATCGAGTGTTGTCGAATACGTATATACCGTCATTAGCATCTATAGTAAATGTAGAGCCAGACAAAGTTCCTCTTTCCATTTTTATTCTAAACTTAGAGCCAGCATCTGCTTCTATTTCTAGTCTTCTGTTTATTGTATCTGCGCTAGCTGCGCTAGTGTCCATGCTGAAACCATATATTTTATTATCTGTTCCAGGTATATCTAAGCCAGATCCGCTAAAAGTTATTACGTCAGAGTTTCTATTTGCGTTTGGCATCTTAACTTTAACTGTATAAACCACTTGTGTCAATCTGCCGGCTGATAACGTTTCTGATCTTGAAACAACATACTCTTCTTGAACAAGCGCATAAGATGAGTTTGCTATAGATATAGCCGTGTCTTCATCTACGAAGTCGCCGCTAGTAGCATCTATAGTCATCGTCATTACATCTACAGTTTTTCCTGGATTATCGTATACATAAAAATCAACAGCTGATCCTGTAGCACCAAAATCAACAACACTGGAAGGAGTGAACGCAACCTTACTCGGAGAAGCAGGTACTGCAAAAGTCCCTTGAACTTTAACTGGAACCAAGTAGTCGGCTGTGGCGTTGCCGCTAGGATCTATGTCTAAGGTAGTGTTTTCTGTAAAGGCATAACCATTAACAAAATCTACAGTAACCTTGACTTTATTACCCGTAGCATAAGATCCGTCGTTCTGAGGTCCACCTGCTGTTAAGCTGTCTGATAGAGTTATACTCTGTATCTTTACTGCATCTGGATTGTTCCCAGCTAAAAAATCTCTAGCTGCTACAACAAAACCAGCGTTAGGAGTTATTTCTAACTCGACGCTAGTCACGTTGCTTGTTCCAGAAGTTACAAGAACGGTGCTCTTGCTCATGCTACAATTTATTAATGCCATATTTATTCTACTATTATTTCTACTTCTTGACCTTGAGCTCCTTGCACTGCAGTTATTAATCCTAAACCTTGTACCGAATACTCTCTAGTATCTAGGTTTACAGCTGTTGTCTCTGTTCCTAGTATGTTGTAAAACCATTTACCTTCTTTGTTTTTAAACGTCTTCACTTGCCCGCTTTGCAGGTCTGATTCAATAGACTCTACCCACCAACCTGGTTTAGCTAATCTATTCTCAAACTTATTATCTGAGTCTGGGTTGTCTACGAATATTCTAGCTTGCGATCCTTCGTAGTTTAATGTCTTAAACGACTTAACAGAACCTGGTGCATTGTTAAATATAAACTTAACTGAAGACTCGTACTGTTGGCCGTAGAAGTTGTTTCTTACCTCGTTGTTGTGCGACCATATCTCTCCATTGCCGAAAGAGTAATACGTGTTATTTAAAGAGACGCCGTTTTCTTGTATGAAGCTCTTTCTAGTGTTCCACCCGTTCGTGCTCTCCTTAAATGAAGTGGTATCGTTATACTTGGATAAGTCAACTAGCTCGCCGTTGGTATCCTTAGACAAGGTGCTACCGACAAAAGTTATATTATATTCTTTCTTGTTCTCATCGTAGCTACCAATAACCTTTGCACTAGATACCGATAGCTTGTCTCTAAAGTAGTCTTCTAGTCCGTACCTAGATATAGACTCTAAACCATTACCGGATAGCCTTAAAATAACTCCTCTATTCTTATCAGAGAAGTAGGCTCTATTACCATATCTAGCATATGACTCTGGGTTTTTACTTATACCAAAGTCGCCAGCATAAGGTTGTATAGATCCTAGTACATTTGTGCTAGCAACAACGTTCCTACTTCCATCTGCGTTAAACAATGCGTCCTTGTCAGACAGTATGCTTACCACATTGTCTTCCATGTATACATCTAACTTACCCAATCTAAATTGCATTAACTGTATTGATCCGTAAGACGGATTTATAGACTTGGTTATCTGTTCTGCTTGTATAAACTGATTAAGGTTGTTCGTACTAGAAGTTGAATTGTATATACCAGAAAATATAATATCTGACTTCTTTGTAACTTCTTTGTATTGATCTTTTATTACAGTAGATACTTTTACTCCTTTACCTAGGGTAGGAGCATTGAAGTCGTCTCTTATTCTATCGGACTCAACGCCGTTGCCAAAGCTATAGCAGTTTTTATAAGCTAACCTAGGTGCAGATCCATGCTCGCCTCTACCAAAAGCTTGACTAGCTTCGTAGTATATGTCAAGCTCTGCTGCTTCTTTAGGCTCAGTCTCGAACACAGCAGGATTATCTGTAACGTTGTTATCTTTCTCTTCAAAAGATTGTTCAACTATTTGTATTAAAGATTTGTTAGGTTTTTTGCCGCTACCATCATAATCGAAGCCTTTGCCTTCAGGTGACCACTTTATCTCTTTATCTAGCAGTAGGCCTATGTTTATTACTCTATTCTGAGCGTCTTGTCCATTCTTCCAGTCTTTATTGTGTCTTCTATAAGGTATGATATAAGACCTAACATACGAAACTATAGTATACACATTTTCTTCTTTATTTGGATCACCTTCAAAACGGAATTTTGTGCCAACCTTCGTTAGGCCTTTGTACATTGTCGTTTGGTCTGGGTGATATTCCTTGGCATCAAAGTTATTCCTACCAAACCTCTCCATCTCAACAACAGCTGCGTCAATTGTGCCAGTTCTGCCTGTACCGTTACCCACGTGGTGCCAAGATATGTCCATATATTTATTTCCTACACCAGCGCCCCATCTTTGCCAAGTATCTCTTTTACCGCCTTGGTAGTTGTTCGCAGGACCATCCGACTTAGCGACCCGCCAGTACGTGTTGCGGTCAATAAACCAGCCAGGAGTAGTGTTATCCTCAGCTTTTAGTTTGTTTACCATGTTGCTCCAAAAGCTTAAATTGTTAGGCTGGAGTGTTGCAGGCATGCAGAAAAAAGATTGCGATGCTTTAATTAACAAGTTAGACTTAGATGTAGTGTCTAGTATTATTGCATCTTCTAAAACAGAGTCTCTCTGTAACTTAGTGAAAAATCTACCTTGGTATTCTGGCTTGTTTTTAGACTCCTTTTGGAACACCTCTATAGATATAGACGGTGCATTATTCTCTTGTGGAGGTGTTTTAAAGAACTGTACGTCATCTGAATCAAAAGGATTTGTTAGGTTAACTCTGTAAACTGCAGGAGAGTAGTGAGCGAAGTATTGTATGTTTGTTATTTCGTACCTTTTAGTAGAGTTATCACTGTTGAACATTATAAGGTTTAAGTTGTTCAATTGATGTACGGGTGTGGAAGAGGTGACTTCGTCTCCTGCCCCTCCGAATATCTTTTGCCAATCATCAGCTTTGATATCGACAAAACTATTTAATGAGGTAGGATAACCTGTCGTAGTCCCAAAGATAGTGCCAGACACACCATTTATACCTGAAACTATGTCTCTACTTATTATTCCTTTAGAAACATTCTCGTCTTTGACGAAATCGGGGACTTCGTTCTCTATAGCGAGCACCTTGTACTTGGCTTCAACTCCTACAAACTCGTCTGAATCGTGCTTTTTCTTTAGCTCTACGAACGTATCTTCTTGTATTTTGTTTCTATCAGAAGACGAAAAAGAGACCCATACATTACCGTCTTCAGCTGGATAGTATCTATCCATAGCTATATTGTAGTACGGTTGTGATGTTTCTTTTACATAGTACTTAAAGCTGTCCGCCCAAGAGGGAATAGGACTAGTAACTCTAGCTGTTATACTATTTCTTGACTCAGCAAAACCTTTGTTTAATGTAAAAGATCCTGTTTGGTCAGTGAACACAGGTGTTTCTCTTCCGTACTTATCTCTGTATGATACTCCTACTTGGTATGTTCTTTGTGACTTGACGGATGGTAACGCTGTTTTAACAGGGTAGTTATCAGAATATACATTAATAGCGAACTTAACAGTTATATCCCGGCCTTGGTCAACCATGTCGTAGTTTTCCGTGTAGTTACCGAACATAAGTCTATTCCCGGACACCGACAAGGCTTTTGCTCTTTTAGGAACGTTGTCATATGGTCTAAGTATCTGGTTAGATGGAATTACTTTGTATATTAGCTCAGACTCTATCTCTAGTCTACCAGAGTATGCATCTAAAGAGCTACCTATGTCTGTATATTCTGGATCTGTAGTTTTTATACTTTTTACGACGTATATGTTATTAGATACTGAATCCTTGTATAGTATATCTACCTCCGCAACATTGTAAGGAGCGTACATTCCAGTTAGCGATGATGGAGAGAAGTTTCTTATTTCTAACTTTCTAAGCTGGTTAACCATGCCAAGATTATATCCTTTAGAATATTCGTAGTCGAACGTGTCGCCTATGAACGCTGTTTCGCTAAAAGGCGATATAGTAGAGTACTCTCCGTCTTTATACTTCCATCTGTAAGCAAATCTAACGAACTTAGTAGGAAACATAGCCGGCTTCTGTATGAGCTCGATCTTCCAATTCTGCTCACCTTGCTCTATGTTTTCACTTACAGAATCTATGTTTATCTTGAATAACTTTGGATTAGCTGGATACACTCTAGTCACTGACACTATAACTTCAGCTTCTACGTCTTCATCTTCTCCCGCTTTGTTTATTAGCGTTATTTTTAATTTATCACCAACTCTAAAATCAGGTGCAGTGCCACTAATTAGTATTTGACTTTGCCTAGCATCTGGAACAGGCGAAGTGCCTAAGTAATCCACGTCGTCAACTCCGTCTCCGTTTTGATCTGTGTATGGTCCAGTGGCTACAGGTTCCCATCTTTTGCTCACGGGATCGTTATAAGTAAAAGAGTATCCACCCGATTCGTTACCGAATGTAGGTCTATCTGTAAGTGTAGCAGATATTGGACCACTTCTAGTGGTCTTAAACATCTTCAATGCTAGAGGCGTTTTTGGCGCTTCTTTTATAACTGTACAATGTTTTTCTTGAAAATCTCCACCACCTACCTGAGTGTGGTTCCAAGATCCGTTAGCAAAAGTATCACGCCAATCGCTTATTTTTATTATCTTTGGTTCTGTAACATTGTCTGTCCATATTAAAAAGTCATCTAATATCTCTACCCCAGTTATTAAGTTTTCTCTTGTGAAACCAAGAACACTGTTAGTGTCAACTAGTACTGGAACCACTTGGTTTTCTGTTTGGTTATACTCGATAACCAAGCTTTTTGTAGAAGACTGTACAAACCAATAAACGCATTCAGTTTCGTCTCTTCTTATAGAACCAATACAAACCGCGTTTTCGCCTAAGTTAGCTGCTATGCTAGCCGCATACGGCAACTTGTTACCTAATATGTTTTGCAGAGCACCTACGTCGGATCCTTCAGACGTAGACACTTGAACATTCAATGCATCTCTATACTGACCGCTAGGTAGCAATCTTTCGTCGAGGTCTTTATTCATTACCCCGGCGCTAAACGTTCTTTTCAACTCTGCCATGCTTAGTGTTTAATTATTTTAGATTTGTTTTTCATTATAAGATTCATCTCTTCTATTTTTAGATTTGATAATCTTAATTTAGCTTGTCTAATAGCTGCTCTTCTCTCTTTCTTGAATCTAGCAACTACGTATTCTGGAGTATTAACTCTAGATGCCAATATAGCGTGAGCTATATGCTTGTACATTGCCTCTTCAGCAAACTTGTGCACTCGCATTTCTTCTTCAGTACCTAAGCCATCGCTTATGTATTTTATTGTAACAATTTTGCCACTTATGTCTGAGCTAAAGAAAACATATCCTCTAGCATTGTCTATAAAGAACAGCCCATTAAACTGAGCGTGCTCTGGCGTCATTCCATATCTCTGGCCAAAAGCTAGTGTAACATCTGTATCTGGACCTATATTTGTTTCGTCGTCTGTGTTATCTCCTGAGTTGCTTCTAAAAGCTTTCCATGTCTCAGAATCATTCAACGTAAGTAATGTATTGTCGTTGTCGAATGCGTAGTTATAGCTGCCGTCTTGCAACAGAGCTTTTGGGTTGCTAGTTTTCCTAGCAGGATATATTATTCTTTCGATGCCCGCATTATCTTTCCAAGAGAACTGCACATAGTTAACGTAATCATGTGGTAGTTTCATTTTCAAGGAAGGTGGTAGCTCTATTTCTTGTGACTTTTCTGATCTTAAAGTATCATAGCTGAACTCTTGCATTGCTCTTTGAGCGTGGAAGCTTATATCAGGTATTTTTGCCTTAGATATCATTTTGCCTTCACCAACGTAAGACACTCTAAAGTTGTTTATTATATCTCGTAAGCTTATATATTGATAGTTTCCTAATTGATCTTCAACGTTTATTTCTCTTACTAGTATCAGAGCACCACTTGCAGGAGCTGTAGTAAATGTTAGCGTCCCTGCAGCGTAAGCATAGTCTCCGCTATCCACTTCAGTTCCATTTACAAAAACGTTTATGTCTGATTCTAGCAGAGGCGCAGGACTGAATCCTAGGACAAAAGCTGTTGTTGCTCCATCACCTGTAAATGTCTTACTATTGTCGTAGTATTGTTGTTGTGTTCCGTTGAATAATGCCATTTCTTATTGTTTTTCTTGTTGAGTGTTTTTAGCGTCTTCAGTAGCAGCTATTTGATATAGCTGTGGATCTCTTATTACTACGCCAGCAAGTGTTAGTATTTTAAAAACCAATTCGGTTTCTTCTGCAGCATGTAGCTCAAAGTTAGTTGTTGTTGTTGGATTGTAAAGTGCTTCGCCATTAACTATTATATAACCCCAGTATACATCTTCTGGTTTTCTTATATAATTAATGTTCGTACCGTCTATACCATCGCCATACATAATTATAGAGTTGTTTGCAATAGTGTATAAAGGTCTTCTTTTGGTAGGAGCAGTTAGCGGCGATGTTAGATATTGCCGTAACTCACTGTGGCTCATGTGTTGAGCTTCGTTGTATTCAACGAGGTTGTTTGTAGATGATCTAGCAAACACAGCACCAAGTCTATAAACGTTCAATACGTCTAAGTTGGCGTTATTAGCCGGTGCGTTTACTATAGAGAATTTCTCTATCTTTTCTTCGAGCATGTCAGCAGCATCGGCATGAATTGTATCATTACCTGGCAATCTTAAGAACTGATTGAGATCGTAAAAATATTGCTCGAATATATCTAATTGAGCTTGATTAGCGAGAGTATTAAACTCTTGCGGTGTTAAATAGCCTCTTTGCTCCTTATTGGCTATAGCTAAAACTCTTAAATAAACTGTATTTATATTTACTGCCATAATTTCTTTATTTTATATTTGGTGGTCACCTACAGAGGCAACCACCTCATATAAGTAACTATTAATTTAGTTTCTTTTCAATAGCATTGAATACTTCAACTCCTTCGTCAGTCTTGAACCAAGCGGCTAAAGCTGAATAGGGTTGTTCTTCAAAGGGTACGGTGAATAATTTTCTACCGTTACTAGCCCACTTAAACGTTCTGTTGTTGTCAGCTAGTTTTATGATGCCAGCTTCTACAGCTTTAACACCTATGTTTCTTAATTGCACATTGTCATCTTGAGCTAACTCTAAGAAGGCTTGAGGATAATTTCTAGCATACACTAGTATATCTCTTTTGACTTCCTTAGAACTCATCTTAGATACTTTAGAACCTTGCTCTACTCTTAGTATAGCTTCGGCAGCATCTATTTCTAAGCTCTGTGCTAGATTTAAGGCCTCTATTTCTAGCTCTATCCAATCTACTTGATTGTCAGCTATTACTTGAGGCTGGAATTCTGAATACACTATGTCACGCTTAGGGTGATATAATGATAACAGCAATTGTAATGATTGGTTTTCTTTCTTGACATTAAGTTGACCGTTTCTAAATACAATGTGACCTAAAGTAGACTGACCCATCTGCTCATCAACTATTGGTGAGTTTTGGTTGGTAGCATATCTAAGTTCTCTTTGCATTCCGCTTTCTTCGTCGAACCATAGTAAAGGTTTTCTTCTACTATGCTTAGATGCCACTACTAGAGCGACCGGAGCAGCTTCGTTATTGAGTATATAAACTCTGTCTTTGATTTCCCAATCTTTGGGTTTTGTAATTTTCATGATATAATATAATTTAAAAAGTTAAAAAGTTAAAAAGTAAATATTACCCTCGCCACTTAGACGAGGGTAAATATCTACAAATAGTTGTTGTCTAGTTTTTAAGCAATACGAAGTTGTTCGCAGCTTGTACACAAAGACATCTTTCTGACAAGAAGTTTACAACCATCTCGTCAGCATCAGAAGTAAAGTTTCCACCTACAGATCCAGTGATCCAAGATTTCATTTTTCTGTCATCAGCTTCAGAAGCTCTGTAACGTACGTGTAAGAAAGGTCTAGATATGTTCTTACCTAAAGACTGATCGTATACAGTAGAAGTACCAGCTGGTACCATCAAACCTTCGATGTCTCCGATTAGTCCTCTAGTAGTAGAATCGTTTAAGTATTTCCAGTCAGACTTGTAGAAGTCGTAAGAACCTCGTCTGAAACCAGAGAAACCTAAGTTTAGTGCCATCTCTTCAGAGTTGTTAAATACTCCGTAAGAAGTTCCACCAGCTCCGTAACCATTTTGAGCAGCTAGCATCTTGTCGATTTCTAGAGTTGTAGCGCGATCTAAGAACATCATGTTCTCTTCGATAGCACCTTGCTTGTCTAGTTCTTGAAGTATAGTGTCAAAAGTGTCAAGACCAGTATGAGCTCCAGGAGCTACTTGACCAGACGTACCGGCAGTGTTAACTGTATCGAAATCTGTACCAGCATAAACGATGCCTCGTGATTCTACAGCAGCGAACAAACCTTCTGTTCCTTGAACATCTAAGAAGCTTGTACCCATTGTTTGAGCAGCTTTCTCTCCTTCAACCATCATCATTTCGATTTGATCTTCGAAACGTAAGCGAGCTTCGTGCTCAGACTTCAAGTACCATAGGTATCCAGAAGCACCGTTTTCGCTAGTTACTTCAACCCAACCTATTTGTGCAGTATCAGAACCATTGACAGCATATCTGTCACGCATGATTACCGGACGGTTTGAGAATTGAGTGAAAGAAGCATCTAGAGAACCAGTGATCCCAGAAGATCCTTTAGCATACTCAGTACCGTATACAAATAGCTTGATGTCTTCGTTGTTAGCAAAAGCAGCGTTACCAGCAGTAGCTAGTGTAGCTTGAGTATAAGGTTTTACAGTTATAGTTACGTTTGTAACTGCTGTAACAAGACACTTGAGTACTTTAGTGCTAGCAGCATTTGATACTATTATTGTGTCATGAATTTTAACCAAGTGAGCAGCTGGTAGAGTAATAGTATTACTTGCAGCAACTAGTACTTCAACTGTACTAGCACCAGATTCAGCAGCATCATATGCTACGTGTAGTCTTCCTTGCTCTGACCAAATAACTTGATCTGAAGCTAAAGGCATTTCAGCTCCTACCATACGTAAAAATCCGTTGATAGTACGCTTTCCGTATCTTTCAACTTCTTTCTCATAAATCTCTGGTAAGAATTGAGCTGCGAATGTTCCTCCACCTGACGCTGAGTCAAAAGATAGATAATTGTTACCAAATAGTTCTTTGGTAGGTCTTGGGGTTACGTGCGCTAACGCCGCACCCGTGTTATTAATTGCCATAATTTTGTTTTGTTAATTTTTAAAGTTTAAGTAATTCTGTTTGTTGATCTAGTTTGACCAATCTTAATTTTGAAATCAGAAGATGAATCACCAGATATAGACCTAACTTTCATACCACCAGGGACATTTTCGTTTGCTAAAGTACCTCTAGGCGACATGTCGACATTCTTTGCCTTGGACATACTTTCTTTTAGAGCATCCGCTTTTCCTTGTTGATAAAAATGGTTAGCTACTACATCAGGGTTCATTGCAGTAAATAAAGACTTGTGATAACCTTTAGCATCCTCAATTTTACTAGTATCCTTATTAAGGAACTTGCTTACAAAATTTCCGATGTCCATTTGGCTATCTTTTACGCTGTCGGTATCTTTAACGTTGAGTCTAAATCTCTTTTCTCCTATATTGTATTCAAAACCTTTGAATCCATCAGAGAAAACTTCATTAGTCTTTCGTTTAAAAAACTTAGCGTTGTCTTCAGCTACAGTCTGATTTTCACTGTATCGGTTGAAAAAATCCATAGCCGTCTGTTGTTCCGGGTTCAACCTAGAACCAGCTTTGATTTCATCGTAATATTTAGACTTTAACCCGTCTAGGTGGTTTTTAGCATTTGCAACTTGCTCTTTTAATGCCAATTTCTTTCTTTTTATATCTCTGTCCTCGTCGAGATCTTCGTCGTAAGAATAAAGATCTTCCATAACAAAAGCTCTTTCATCATCTGTTAGGTGAGGCTTTGTTTGTTTGAAGTACTCGTCTAATAAATCATTATCACTCATTTTTGAGTAATCTTTATTTAATTCAACATAATCTTCTAAACTTCCTCCGGTTTGATCCATGAAGTCAACAACCTTCTGTATGTTCTCAGGTAGTGGAGTGCCTTGTTCTTCAGCTTTTTCAATAGCTTCTTCAACATCTTCCTCTAGCTGAGATGGGTGATCAGCAACATCTTCTTCTGTAACTTCTTCTACAGCTACTAATTCTTCTACAGGTTCGTCGACTACCTCGTTTACAGGTTCTTCTGCTTCAGCGCTTGGTATAGTCACTTTAGCAACACTGTCGTCAGCATCGTTGTTATTGTCCACGTGCTGTCTTAGATCTACCTTGACTGTGCCATCTTCAAGAACCTCGTTCTTTACTTTAGCATCTTCTTGTGTAGGAGTTTCCTCAACCACCTCTTCTTGTTTTACGTCGACGATCTCTTCGACCGCTTCGACTTTGCTTTTTTTAGCCATAATAAGATATTATAAAATTGAATAATTGTGTTTTACCTAGGATCAAATGCGTTCATTCCAAAACCGCCACCCATTACATCATTACCTGATGACTCAAAGTTTTTAGGTGGAGTTTCTTTTTTTCTTTGATCTATTAGTTCAGATTGCTGCGACGCTTGTATTTTAGTTCTTTCGTCTTTGCGATCTTCTTTTTGTGATTCACGTTGTTTTAGTATTTCAGTTTCCATCTGCTTTAGTTGCATGTTTAACTGAAACTCGTGATTCATTAATTCTTTCTTGAGCATAGCCTCTTGTTGCATTTTCTGCATCTCCATCTGTATCTTGCTTTGCTCTACTTGTATTTTGCTTTGAGATAACGATTGGTCTTTCGCCATTTCAGCCTGAGCCGCTACTTGCTGCGCTTGAGCATTAGCCTGAGCTTGTGCTTGTATATTTTGCTGCTGCATTAGCTGATCTTGCTGAGCCTTTTTCTTTCTTCTTATCTTGAGTACTTGGTTAGCTAGCTTTATGTTTTTGATCTCTCTAACGTCTATAGCATCTTCTAGTTCTATTCCGTTTCTAGACAATGCTACCTGTATGTTGTTTTCAAGCATCTGCTTTTGCTCATCATCTGGTGTGAGCTCTATAAATATGCCAAAGTCGTACAAGTGCAGATCACCCATCTCAGCCAGAGTAGCTACGTTGTGACCACCTATTTTCTGTATAAAAGCATCTCTTGTTGGTGAGTATTCTATTATATCAGATATCCTAAGCGATATGCATTCAGCTAGTTCAGATGTTAAGAACAGACCACTTTGCAGTATGTGCCTTGTGGCTGTGTTAGAATTTGCGGCTGCCATTTTCTGAATACCAACTAAAGCATTTTTATCTGGAGTACTACCATCACGCGCCTCGTTCAATCCGGTGACATCTCTGATCATTTGGAGGTAGTAGTTATATGTTTGTATAAGAGAACCTAATTTAGCTCCTCCTGAGCCGCTCTGTATTTCTTGTATAGGTACTTTGCCGGGGTTCATATCACCGTCAGCTGTCATCGACCTACCAATTATACTACCAGTCTGAAAGAACATATTTAAAGCTTCTTGCGGATTGTAATTAGTTCCGTTGCCAAGATCTATTTCTGCTAGTCCATCTGCGTCTAAGTATATACCATCAGGTATCATTCTAGACATCACCTGTTGTATCTTCAAGTGGGTAAGCTGTATCATGTCAGCAAAGCTAGTTGTTCTGCTAACTAAAGATTCTATCTTACCTTTGTACATCCTAGGTGCAACTATTGAATAGTTCATTTTGACCTTAGTATAATCACTTTTAGGTCTCATCATATTCTTAGCTAGCTCCCATTTTAATAGCTGGTTAGTACCTAGAACCAAGGCTCCTTCGTACAGCACCTCTATTTGCTTAGACATCTTGCCGAACCTCTCTTCAAGTACTTCGTTAGGTGGGTTGAAAGTATCGTCTTTAACTATAACCTTACTAGCACCAGTTGCTGTTTCTTTTATTTTATATACTTCATTGGCAAATGTCTTGAAGTTAAAGTACAATATCTGTACTTGATTAACATCTAAGTTGCCTTCTTCACTAGAGCTTACGTTGTAAGAGCCAGTAGAGTGATGACCCTGCTTGCTTGCGTTTTCTAAATCTACGTTAGTTAGTTCTGGGAACTCTTTCTTTAACTCGTTTATAGGTACCGTTTTTATTTCACCTACGTAGTATATGTCATCGAAGTAAGGAGATTCAGTGTAAGAATAAACTAATTTATCTGGATCTACGTATTCTACTTTTACTCCTTCTGACTTCGTAAATGTATTTTTTACAGCTCCTATGCCTATTACAGTTAAGTCGTAATTAACTCTTTTCTTAACCAGTTCGTACCTGTTGCCTTCTAGTATAGTATTTATAGCTTGCTCTTCTGCTATTTCAACTGCTTGCTTGTAGTTAAGCTGCATATGTAATTGTAGCTCTTCTTCGCTATCTGGAAGCTGCTCTGGAGGAGTGCTAGCTATAGTAACACCGAAAGCTTCTTGCGCGAATTGATTAAGATCTTTGGTTTTCATGTCAGCAATTATGTCTTCCATGTATTTTGTTCTCTTAGAAACGCCGTACGGATCTTGTGAATAAGCTTTTATGTC
>TARA_B110000902_G_scaffold50264_1_pt1 | contig 22571 bp, 24 predicted proteins | sample TARA_B110000902 | Tara Oceans TARA_B110000902 (sample SAMEA4398009) | marine metagenome | biome: Polar Biome; feature: [SRF] surface water layer (ENVO:00010504); material: water (ENVO:00002006), including particulate matter (ENVO:01000060) such as... | depth 5 m | reverse complement strand
TTAATTGCCATGACCCCCCCACACCTTTTTCTATAACAAGCCGAGATTCAATTCTTGGTTCACCAGCTAAACCCGCCAATTCATTGGGGCTAATAACTGATTTAAAATCAGGAAATGCTTGGCGAATCACCAAAGGTTTTTTTTGCCAATACTGGTCCAAAAATTCCTGTTGAGTCATTCCAGTATCAAAAAATTCAGTCATCCAATTTTTAGGCCATCTCTATTTTAGGGACTGCTGTGGCAAACTCATAGAAACCATACATATTTTCACCAATCCCATTTATCATTAGGTTTTATGATCATAACAGTAAATTAAAGATTATTTTATGAGAAGACTTGGACATTTATGTAAGTCAATTGCACAATAGCCTATATGTATAATATTTCACAAACATCCATAAAAGCTTCTTCGCTCACTTTAAAATCAATTTGTATGTCCAGTTTTATATTTTTTAGCTCATTGAGTAATGCCGAGCAATGGTATCAAGTCGAACTAATTGTCTTCGAAATTGTTGAGCCTATCGGTACTGAACAATCACCAATAAAGTTTGTCCCCACTGGGGACTTTTGGCCTGGTACTGAAAATGAGTTTATGCAACCAGCTGAGAATAGTACGCTTCTAGACTCTGCCAATAAACTAAAAAACTCCCCACTTTATCACTTACATTATCACCAGTCCTGGCAACAACCTATCAAAACTAAAAGTCATGCTAAATCAATAAATATTGAAAGTGCTAATGAAATGGTTCTTGGCCAGATTAGTCTTCATAAGGCGACTTACCTTCACGTAACCCTTGATATACAACTGAATAGTACTTATCCTCAGGAAAATGCTTCGCCCAATATTGAAGGGGTACCTAAACCCTATCTAGCCCAAACTCGGCGGATTAGAAGCAAGAAACTACACTTCTTTGACCATCCAAATATGGGCGTTTTACTTAAACTTAGCCCTGTAGAGTCTCCAATCAATGACCAAGAGTCTTTAATCCCTCCAGCTCAATATTCTTCAATGATATCTCGTAATATTAGTTTCACATCACTCATCCCAACCTTTACTATCTTTTCTACCTCCGACATCGATATTAAGCTATCCGATAGTCCAGCAGCACGATTAACAACCAAAGCACAACAGGCATAGTGTATATTCAACTCTCTTGCCAATGCGGCCTCTGGCATTCCTGTCATTCCTACTATTGTGCAGCCGTCTTTTGCCATTTTAATAATTTCTGCTCCACTCTCCAATCTTGGACCCTGCGTCGTACCATAAACACCCCTATCAATTAAATCCAAGCCCCTTTTCTTAGATGCTGTCATTATCTTTTCACGTAATTCCTGATTGTAAGGGTATGTAAAATCAATATGCTTAGCTGCAGAGAAGTCATCACTGAAAAAGCTTTGCTCTCGCCCGTAGGTATAGTCAATTATCTGGTCTGGGCAAACTAAATATCCGGGCATAGTGTCAGGCGTGATACCCCCAACAGCTGCTACAGAGATGATATGTGTAACGCCCAGAGCTTGTAATGCCCATATATTTGCACGGTAATTAATACGGTGTGGTGCAATAGTATGTTTCTCACCATGTCGAGGTAAGAACACAATATTTTTTCCATTTATTATAGTTTCAACTAAAGCTCCTGATGGTAAACCAAATGGCGTTTCAATAACTTGTCTGTTATTTCTATCCTGGTCTCCTAATCCAGATAATCCAGTACCACCAATAACTGCTAATTTACTCATTTACTACTCACCTTCTTCATCTTGTTCTGATATGGCATAAATCCCTGGTAGATTTCGCCAATAACCTTTGTAGTCCATTCCAAAGCCAAAAACATAACGATTCGGAACTGAAAGCCCAATGAACTCTGGAGTAGAACAATGTTTTTCAATACCCAACTTATTAACTAGAGTCACACAACCCAGAGACTTACAGTGATTATCTTCGCAGTACTTTCTTAAAAATGCCAAGGTGTGCCCATGATCTACGATATCCTCCACTAAGATAACTTCTCGTCCGACTAGTGAGCTTTTTGGTTTGTGGATCCAATTTATATCTCCTCCACTTATCTTTTCGCCATAACGGCTGGCATGGATATAGTCGATTTCTAAAGGAAAGTTTAATTCAGGTAATAAGTGTCCCATTGTTACCAACGAACCATTCATCACACATAACAGCAAAGGGTTTTTATCTTCGTATTGCTTTGTAACCTGCTCAGCCAGTCGTATTATTGCAGTCTGTATTTCTGATAAACCGTATAAGTGATCTGCTTTTTTTAAGACCTTTTGTACTTTTGTCACTTCAACCATATTTAATATTTACCTTTAATTATTACAGCATTATAAGCGATACAATATAACCATTATAAAAACCACCTATGGAGCTTTCATAACCCTTATAATATCCCTTTTATTTTAAAGGTTTCTATGGCATGCAACACAATTGGCCATTACTTTTAGTAACTTTTCTATTACCACTTCTTGTCGGCTTTAATATACAGGCATCTCCAACAGTGAAAAAGCAGACTACTCCAATACGGATTGTTAGCTTAGTACCAAGTATTACCGAAACTTTATTTGCTCTTCAATCTAGTTCTCAACTTGTTGGTGTAAGCAACTATTGTGATTACCCCCCAGCCTCTCAAAGTATTACTAAAGTTGGTCGTGGACTCAACCCAAATCTTGAAACCATCTTAAAGCTCGCCCCTGATCTAGTCGTCTTATCACCATCAGGACAAAAAACGATTAATCAACTTGAACAATTAGGGATTACAACCCTTGCTATCAAATCCCAAACCCTTGACGATATTCGCCTCTCCATCAAGCTCATAGGTCAGGCTACAGGTCGACAGCCTGAATCCGCTTTGTTGCTTGCTCACTTTGATACACAGATTAATATGATAGAAAAAAAAGTCGCTGGCCAACCTCGGCCGCGAGTTATGATTTCTATGGGACATAGCGCTGGTAACAATGACTTCCAACAGTTTTATATCGCTGGCCAACAGGATTTTTATAATGATTTAATAAAATTGGCTGGTGGTATAAATGTTTATCAAAAGCCTATTCCAAAAGTGCCCTTGATATCACTGGAGGGGCTTTTTCACCTAAACCCTGAGGTGATTATTGATGTTTTTCCCGAAGCTGATGACCACACAGCTTCAATTAAACAAGTCCGCCAGCAATGGACTGAGCTCAAACATATCAGTGCAATTAAAACTGAGCGTTTACATATTATTGAAGCAGATTATGCAACAATCCCTGGGCCACGTATTATTAAACTACTAACAAGATTTGCTAAAATCATCCACCCTAATCTAGATTGGCCAAGAGACACCACTTATTAACTATGCTTCAGACTAATCACCTTAATGTTCATATCGCTCAAAAAAAATGCTTGGATGATATTAACTTACAATTTAATACACATGACTACCTATGCGTTATAGGACCCAATGGTGCAGGTAAAAGTACCTTATTGAAAAGCTTAATGGGCATTGGTGCTGCAAGTAAAGGAAGCATCACAATATCTGGTAAACCACTTGAAAAGATAAGTCAAAAAGAGCTTGCCCGTAATATCAGTTATGTCGCTCAATCGCATAACCAGCATTTAGACTTCACAGTTGCAGATTTCATTAAAATGGCTAGATATCCACATCATAATATTTTCTCCACATGGACAACAGATGACCAGGTTGCTTTCGATAGTGCTCTTTTTATGACGGATACAGAAGCCTTTACAGACCGACAAATACCTAGCCTAAGTGGAGGCGAGTGTCAGCGTGTCATGATTGCGGCTGCACTCTGCCAACAGACGCCCTTCTTGTTGTTAGATGAGCCCACTAGCTTCCTAGATCCTCGCCACCAAGTCGAGGTACATCAATTAATTCAAAACTTAAACCAAAAGCATAAAATTAGTATTATTGAAGTTACTCATGACATAAATCATGCAATACAACATAGCTTACATATTTTGGCTCTAAAAGAAGGTAAGGTTTTCTGGAAAGGAAGGTCTACAGATTTTTTGGCATCTTCCACCTTATCAAAAATATATAATCAAGAATTTGTAATACTAAAGCACCCCGAAACGGGACAGAATATTGCTTTAACTAGTGAGCAAGTATAGCTGCAATGAAATCACTTCATGTCTTGCTATCAATTACCCTCGCATCCATAGTCATACTAACAATAGCACCCCACATTGGTCTAGCAAACAACACTGATCCTGCTATTGCCTCACATATCTTATTACAAATCCGAATTCCACGTGTTTTATTGGCTTTTATTATCGGAGCGGGCTTAGCTTTATGTGGTTTAGTTTTTCAAGCAATGTTTCATAACCCTCTAGCAACGCCCTTTACCTTAGGTGTGGCTAGTGGAGCTTCGCTTGGTGCTGCTCTCGCTGTATTTTTTGGCTTGAGTTTTACATTTATTGGCATGGATAGCACTAGCTTTCTTGCTTTCATAGGTGCCTTAACCACAATTAGCTTTGTCTATTGCATCAGTCGTTTTGGTGGCGGCTTTTCTACTGAAGTTTTATTATTGACAGGTATAGCCGTAAGCTTTTTCTTTTCTAGCCTTATTTTATTGACACAATATTTAAGTGACATAACAGGTTCATTTCGGATATTACGTTGGCTAATGGGTAACCTCTCTATCATTGGCTACAATGATATTTGGAGAATACTTCCTGTTGTTAGCGTTGTTACGGTCCTTGTTTTTTTCTTTCGCCGCGACCTTAACTTATTAGCTGCAGGCGATGATATTGCAATGAGTCGCGGTGTCTCAGTGAAAAAATTACGCTATGTGCTTTTTTTCTCAACCTCCATTTGTATCGGTGCCATAGTTGCACTCTGCGGACCAATTGGGTTTGTGGGTATGATGGTTCCGCATATCTGTAGATTGTTAATTGGCAATGATCACCGATGGTTAATCCCAGCTAGTTGTTTATTTGGTGGTGCATTTTTGATCTTGTGTGATGGCATAGGTCGTTTAGTTATCGCTCCAGCTGAAATTCCCGTTGGTGTTATCACCACATTATTAGGTGGGCCCTTCTTTCTTTGGCTGCTTATTCGAGCTAGAACACATAGACCTTAACTATCTTTTAACATAACAATTTTAAGCTAATTAAACAGTGACCACTTCACACCTTAAAGACAGATTATTTTTGGCCTAGCATCCTATTTATTTTATAAATTGTCACTCCCTTCACTTTAGTTAAGATTCTCATTTTTTACGAACAGGGACAAGTAGTGAAAAACACCGTAAAATGTAGTGCATCTTTATTGACTCGGCTAGAAAAGCTCTATGTCTCACCTTGTTATCTGCGCCTTATACAAATTTGTCACGTTAAATAACTATAGGGCTATTCAAAAGCCATTGCTTAGCCTTATGTTAGAACATGGTATCAGAGGTACAATATTACTAGCTCAAGAAGGTATTAATGGCACTGTTGCTGCTGACCGAAATAATATGGATCATTTATTAGCCTTTTTAAAAAGTGATGCCCGTCTAGCCGACCTGAGTTATAAAGAGTCTTATACCAACCAACCTCCTTTTTTGCGAAGCCGCGTCAAACTCAAAAAAGAAATTGTCACAATGGGCATTGAGGGTATTGATCCAAAATGTGTCGTAGGAACCTATGTAAAGCCTACAGATTGGAATGCACTTATTAAGGATCCAGATGTCCTTTTAGTTGATACCCGTAATGATTATGAAGTACAAGTTGGTACTTTTAAAGATGCTTTAAACCCAAAAACAGAAAGTTTTAGAGATTTCCCGGGCTATGTCAAAGAAAAACTTGATGCTAAGAAACATACTAAAGTTGCCATGTTTTGTACTGGAGGAATTCGTTGTGAAAAATCAACTGCTTACCTTAAAGAACAGGGCTTTGATGAGGTGTACCACCTAAAAGGTGGTATCTTAAAATACTTAGAGGAAGTACCTGCTGAAGAATCTCTTTGGGAAGGTGAATGCTTTGTCTTTGATGACCGCGTAACAGTTAACCATCAGCTAGAGAAAGGGGTTTATGAGCAATGTAATGCTTGTCGGATGCCTATAACTGCCAAAGAACAGCTCAGTAACCAGTTCCAGCAAGGAGTTAGTTGCCCCCATTGTTTTGATAATACTACAGAACAACAAAAGGCACGTTTTGCAGAACGTGAAAAACAAATGTCGTTAGCACAGCAGAGGGGCGAAAGTCATATTGGTACAGACACCGCAAAGGTAATAGCTCAAAACCGGCTAAAAAAGCAAAAACATTTCCAACAACAACGCTCAGCATCACTCAAAAAAACTAGCTGATGATGTCCTTTCCCCGAGCTAACCTAGTCGTATTTTTATTAATCAGCCTAAGCTCATGTACCTCTGTCCCAACATATTCAAAAGTGGCAATAGCTACAGCCCATCCTTTGGCAACACAGGCTGGGCTAGATATCCTAAATCAAGGTGGTAATGCTTTTGATGCTGCTGTTGCTGTGAGTGCTGTTCTTGCCGTTGTTGAGCCAACAGGTTCGGGACTTGGTGGCGGTGGGTTTTGGCTTTTACATCGAGAACACGACAACTTCCAAATTATGATTGATGGAAGAGAAACAGCTCCTAATGCAGCACATCGTGATATGTACCTTGGACCAAATGGAGAAAATGAAGAAAAGCTCTCTTTAAATGGCCCCCTTGCTGCAGGTATCCCAGGCCTACCTGCAGCCCTAGATCATATCAATCAAAAATATGGTCGCCTATCGCTAAAACAAACTCTAGCTCCAGCTATTGTGCATGCGAAATCTGGGTTTAAAGTCACTTCCCATTATCAATCCATGGCTCAACTCAGGTTCCAAACACTACAAAACTCACCTGCCGCTGCAGAGATATTCTTAGAATACAACAGCATTCCAAAAATTGGTCATGTGATTAGACAATTAGATCTTGCCCACACTCTAGAACAACTTGCTTCACTTGGTAGAAATGGTTTCTATCAAGGTGCTGTTGCAAATAAATTAATTCAAGGAGTCCAAGCAGCCGGAGGAATATGGACACAGCGTGATTTAAGGGACTATCAAGTCAAAGAACGACAGCCCATCATAGGGACATACCAGGACTACAAGATCACTTCTGCATCTTTACCTTCTTCTGGTGGAATAGTACTTAGCACTATACTTAATCAATTAGAACACTTACCAATGTCAGAAGTTGATGAAGCACAGCAACGTCATTTTATAATCGAAGCAATGAGGCGTGCTTATTTTGATCGAAGTTATTACTTAGGAGATAGTGATTTTGTGACAATTCCTGATCACCTCAGCACCAAGGCCTATGCCCAGAACTTGGCCGCCACAATTAATGCTGACCGTGCAAGTCATAATGAGCTGCTTATTGATGATCTTGCTAAAGGTGAGGACACCACCCACTTTTCTATCATTGATCAATATGGTAATCGTGTAGCAGCCACTCTCAGCATTAATTATCCTTTTGGCTCAGGTTTCGTACCGCCAGGTACAGGGGTATTATTAAATGATGAAATGGATGACTTTTCTGCTCGGATTGGAACAGCTAATGTGTATGGTCTAGTTGGCAATGAAGCTAATTCTATTGCAGCTAATAAGCGACCTTTATCAAGTATGAGCCCAACATTTATCGAAAACGATCAACATTTAATGATTATCGGCACTCCTGGAGGGAGTCGAATTATCACCATGGTTCTTTTGGGTATTTTAGATTTCATTGAACAAAAACCTGCAAAAGACATTGTATCTTCACCACGGTTTCATCATCAATACCTTCCTAATAAGGTGCAGATTGAGTCCTCAGGCTTTTCAAAAGAAGAACGGCAAGCTATTCTTGCGTATGGCCATGATATACAAGAGTTGACTCGACAATACGGTAATATGCAGATCATTATTTACGACAAAATAACTCAAGAATTGGAAGCTGCCAGCGATCCAAGGGGTGAAGGTCAAGCTCGTGTTGAGTCCCTTTCCCACTGACTATGAAATTAATTGACAGCCATTGTCATATTGATTTTGATCAGTTTTCGCCTGATCGTTCCGAAGTTTTACGACGTTGCTTAGCTCTCGATATAGACAAAATAATTGTACCTGGTGTCATCGCTAAAACCTGGGACCATTTGCTAGAAGTATGCCAACAGTCAGAACTTTTATTTCCAGCTCTGGGCTTACATCCCATGTTTATGCCTCATCATCGAGATAATGACCCCGATTTATTGATTGAGTATATTGATGCCTATCACCCTATCGCAGTCGGTGAAATTGGATTAGATTTTTATGTGTCCAGTCATGATAAATTAACCCAAATTGCTTTATTTGAAAAACAACTTAAGGTCGCCGCCACTTTTAATTTACCTATTATTCTCCATGTTAGAAAAGCCCATGATCAAGTTATCCTTTTACTCAGGAAATATTCAATAAAAGGCGGTATTGTTCATTGCTTTAATGGTAGTGAGCAACAAGCAAAAGATTATATAAAGCTAGGGGTTTTGTTAGGAGTTGGTGGAGCCGTTAGTTACAGTCGCGCAACTAGATTACGTAATATGTTTGCCAAACTACCTCTATCAGCTCTCGTACTAGAAACCGATGCTCCTGATATGCCTCTACAAGACCAGAAGGGAAAACGTAATTCACCAGAGTTTATTCCGCATATCCTCGATATTTTAGTTTCTTTACGGCCTGAAAGTGCTAGCGCTATAGCTCAGACAACCACTGCTAATGTACGGGCATTACTTTCTATTTAGCCACAAAATTATTTGAGTAAACTGCTAAACAATTTAAAGCGCGAAAATGATAAGCTGAAAATGTAATGGAATTATCTCAATTAAATCACTTTAAACAACAGTTGATCTCACAACGAGATACCTTAATGGCCTCACAGCAGATGGCTCAGAGTGCCTCTGAACCTGTTGAGCTCGACCAGTCTAGTGTTGGCCGCGTTTCCAGAGTCGATGCCATGCAAGCCCAGTCGATGTCAGTCGAAGCAACTCGCCTCAGACAGCAACAATTACGAAAAATAACTATGGCTTTAGCCTCAATAGAGTCCGGTGATTATGGCCACTGTCAACGTTGCGATGAAGAGATTGATCCACGTCGCCTAGCAATAGACCCTGCTGTTACAGAATGTGTGCCCTGCGCTACACAGCAGGAATAAGTTAGAATACTGTCTTTAAATTTTGCTTGGCTCGTAATTAATCATATGTCGACCAATAACCCCCTATTTGAACGAAGCCATATACTAATCGGTGACGAAGGTATTGCACGTATAGAAGCTAGTCATGTCTTAATAGCAGGTATAGGAGGTGTCGGTTCTTTTGCTGCTGAAGCACTCGCTCGACTGGGTGTAGGGCAACTCACACTAGTTGATCATGATGTTGTTTCACCTTCAAACCTTAACCGCCAGCTTATTGCATTAAATTCAACAGTTAATAGGTTGAAAATATCAGTAATGGCTGAACGTATTGAAGATATCAATCCAAACTGCCGCGTTACTGTACTAAACCAATTTTTGAGTCCCGAAAGTATTCCTTCTTTACTTGAAAAGCCTTTTGATGTTGTTATCGATGCAATCGATAGTATGAGTAGTAAAGCCACATTAATTGAAACAGCCTGGCATCGCGATATTACCCTTTTTTCAAGTATGGGTGCTGGTGGAAAGTTAGATCCGACTCAAATACGCACCGGAGATCTCATGGATACCACTATCTGTAAACTTGCAAAGCAATTAAGAAGGCACGTCCGTAAACGCGATGTAGGCCGCGGGATTCAAACCGTCTATTCAATAGAACCGGCAATAACTCCCCTTCCTCCTCAAGCTGTTGAAAGGGGTCGTCCAAGAGCTGTAAATGGGACTGTCAGTTATATGCCTTCACTTTTTGGCCTCACATTAGCTGGTCTGGCTGCCAATGCTCTTATAGGCGATGCTCGTCGTGGATGAACAAGATTCACCTCTTTCTCCAACTAATGTTTTAAACTGTCATACAAAAAGACAACTTGAACTAGCCCAACTACTTATTCCTTATGGTCTTAAAATTGAGTCTGTTGCTGATGACGAGTTGATCCCTGGCAGTTTTTTTGGTGAAAGAGAAGCCGGTTTAAAAAAACAAACTCTCTATCTTCGCAAAGATACACCACTTCACTCTGCTCTTCATGAGGCTGGACACTATATTTGTATGGATCCTCTACGTCGAGAACAGTTAGATACTGATACTCAAGGCGGGTTTGATGAAGAAAATGGCGTCTGTTATCTGCAAATATTAATGTCAGATCTATTACGGGACGTAGGAAAAAATAGAATGATGCAGGACATGGATAACTGGGGCTATACCTTTAGATTAGGTAATGCGAAAACCTGGTTTGAACAGGATTCAGATGATGCCCGTCAGTGGCTTTGTTATCATAAAATAATTGACTCAAAACAAAACATAACTCTGCAGTTACGTGACAACTAAAAACTCTTTTATTACAGTAAGTCTGTTGAAGGTTTTTTCGTTAGGAGTTCATTACTTTTCAGACTGAAGATGGTCCAAACAGTATATCAAGCAACGTCAAAATAATTTCTTGCGGATTGACAGTCTCGTTCGATTTGCGCGACTAGTGCTGGTAAACCATCAAACTTTTTCTCATCACGCACTTTATGTAAGAAGTAAACCTGAACATTCTCTCCATAAATATCCTTATTAAAGTCGAACAAATGGACTTCGAGCAGCGTGTTTCCTTCACCAATTGTTGGTCTCACCCCTACATTTGCTATACCTTCGATAGGCTCATCTTCAAGACCATATAATCGAACAGCATAAACGCCTGTAAGAGGAACTTTCGCTCGATGAAGGTGAATGTTAGCAGTTGGGTATCCCAATGTTCTCCCACGCTTATCTCCATGAGCAACCCGGCCACTCATCTTGTAAGGGTGTCCTAAGAGTGTTTGTGCTAGCATTAAGTCCCCCGCCGTTAATGCCTGCCTAATTCTTGTACTACTAACTCTAGTTTCCGCGATTGCAAAGGTATGCATGTTAACCACTTGAAAATTATGCTCCTCACCCATTTTTTTTAACAGTGCGAAATCTCCTTTTCTATCTTTACCAAACTTGAAATCATCGCCAACCACCAAGTAGCGAACATTTAAGCCCTTTACTAGTAATTTTTGAATAAAGTCATTAGCAGACATTCCAGCTAAAACCTCATTGAACCTAAGAACACACAATTGTTCAATCGAGTAGCTTCTTAATGCTTCTACTTTTTCACGAAATCGACTCAGCCTAGGAGGGGCTTTTGCGGGTAAAAAAAACTCTGTGGGTTGAGGCTCGAATGTAATGACAGTTGCTGGTAGGCCTAGCATGTCACCTTTTAATGCCAATTGGCTTAAAACAGCTTGATGACCCAAATGTACGCCATCAAAATTGCCAATTGTTGCCACGCACCCTTCGGATGATGGAGACAGGTTATGAAAACCACGAATTATTTTTTTCATATTTGGATGTCATTTCGTGAAGGCAGTATCATAGGTTAACACTATTAAATAAACAATCCAGCAGACAAAAATACGACTATTAATTTATACTGTGCACTTATTCACTTTTGTTGAGAGGGCGATCAAATGGCAAAACGAAAAAAACTCAATTATGAAGCCTCCATAGCTGAACTAGAATCATTAGTTGAGCGATTAGAGCAAGGTGATATCAGCCTCGAAGAATCCCTTAAACTCTATGAAAGCGGTGTTCTGATCACCCGCGACTGTCAAGAAGCTTTGCAAAATGCTGAACAAAAAGTACAGATGTTATTAAAACAGTCGGGGCAGACCAACTTGGTTGAGTTTGAACCACACTCTTCCGATTCGTGAATCACACTTTTGTTCTGTCTGATTGGATGCAGCATAGACAGGCGCGCATTGAACAATCATTAGCATTACACTTATCAATCGATACGAAAGAATTGTATTCTTCCAAATTAATCGAAGCTATGCATTACTCAACCCTCAATGGCGGGAAACGTCTTCGCGCTATGTTCGTTTATGCTGCTGGTGAAGTTTTAGGCGCTGATCCCAAATTATTAGACTATCCGGCCTCTGCCGTTGAAATGATCCATGCCTACTCACTAGTCCACGATGATATGCCTGTCATGGATAATGATGATCTTAGGCGAGGAAAACCAACTTGTCACAAAGCTTACGGTGAAGCAACAGCTTTATTAACTGGGGATGCTCTACAATCGTTAGCTTTTGAAACACTCTGTAAAGGCCCTTTGAGCTCCCAACAACAAATCAGCATGATCAAGGTCCTCGCAAGCTATAGCGGTGTGAAAGGTATGGCTGGAGGTCAAGCTATTGACCTTGAGTCTGTTGGTCAAGGGCTGACGGTTAATGAACTGCAGAAAATGCATGAGCTTAAAACAGGCGCGTTAATCCAAGCTAGCCTTCAAATGGGTGCTTTAGCTTCACAATCTGTGACAGAAAAAATTCTGCAGCAATTCGCTAAATATGGAGCGTATTTAGGTCTAGCCTTCCAGGTTCATGACGATGTACTTGATGTCACCTCTGACACAAATACTTTGGGTAAAACACAAGGTGCTGATATAGCTCTCGATAAACCTACTTATCCAGCTCTGGTAGGTTTAGAGGCGGCGCAGCAAAAATCCGCTGAATTAATTGACAAATCCTTGGCTATTTTAGAAGAATTACCCTACGATACTCAAGCACTTGCTGACTTGTCTCAGTACATCGTACATCGTCGCCATTAAAAATTTAATAACATGACCACTTTACTCTCACTCATCAATAGTCCCGATGACTTACGCCAGTTGGATAAAAACCAGTTGCCTCAGGTCGCAAATGAAATCAGAGCTCTGATTGTCGATAGCGTCCAGCAAACTGGTGGACATATTTCATCCAACCTCGGCGTTGTCGAACTCACACTTGCCCTGCATTATGTATTTAATACTCCCGAAGACCGGTTTGTTTGGGATGTGGGTCATCAAAGCTATGCCCACAAAATCATTACTGGTCGCCGAGACCAAATGCACACCATGCGCCAAGCTGGCGGCTTATCCGGATTCCCTAAACGAAGTGAAAGTCCTTACGATACTTTTGGTGTAGGCCATTCAAGTACCTCTATTAGTGCAGCACTTGGTATGGCAATCGCTGCCCAAGCCAGCGGAAATGCACGCCATAATGTCGCTATTATCGGTGATGGTGCCCTTACAGCTGGCCAAGCTTATGAAGCATTAGCCCATGCTGGAGATCTGAGTGCTAATTTACTTGTAATTCTTAATGATAATGAAATGTCCATATCTAAAAATGTCGGAGGTATGTCAAATTATCTCGCTCGCATGTTATCAGGTAATTTTTATACATCTGCACGTGAAGGCAGCAAAAAAGTATTAGAAAAGTTACCTTCAGCATGGGAATTTGCGCGTCGAGCAGAAGAGCACATGAAGGGCATGGTCATTCCTGGTACCTTGTTTGAAGAAATGGGCTTCAATTACATTGGTCCTATAGATGGCCATGACATGGATACATTATTGACCACACTGACAAATTTGCGTGACCGAAAAGGTCCTCAATTTCTACATATTGTGACAAAAAAAGGAAAAGGCTACCAACCAGCCGAGCAACACCCCAATAGATATCATGGTGTCAGCCCCGCCAACAGTAAACCATCAGGGCCAAGTTACTCTAGTGTTTTCGGGCAGTGGTTATGTGATATGGCTGCTGAATCAGAAGATCTTATCGCTATTACTCCAGCGATGTGTGATGGTTCGGGCTTGACTGCTTTTTCTGAGCAATATCCAACGCGTTATTTTGATGTTGGTATCGCCGAACAACATGCCGTTACCTTGGCTGCCGGAATAGCTGCAGAAGGTAAAAAGCCAGTTGTCGCTATTTATTCAACTTTCCTTCAACGTGCCTATGACCAACTAATTCATGATGTAGCTTTACAAAACCTATCTGTTTTATTTGCCATCGATCGAAGCGGCCTTGTTGGAGCTGATGGCGCTACGCACGCAGGTAGCTTTGACTTAAGCTACCTGCGTTGTATACCAAATTTGTTAATCATGGCTCCCGCGGATGAAAATGAATGCCGTCAGATGTTAACTACGGGATATGAGTACGAAGGACCTAGCGCCGTTCGTTATCCAAGAGGAACAGGTCCTGGTGTGTCTATCGACAAGTCATTAAAATCAATTGCAATTGGACAAGCACAGACAATACGCAAAGGTGAAAAAATCGCTATTCTTGCTTTTGGTAGTATGGTGGCTGCAGCTATTGAGGCCGGTAATGAACTCAATGCCACTGTAGTGAATATGCGTTTTATTAAACCACTTGATAACGCATTGATCGCCAAAATATCTGAAACTCATGATTTGATTGTTACAATAGAAGAAAACACACGTATGGGTGGTGCTGGTAGCGGCATCGCAGAATATCTGCTTTCTATTGGTAATAACATACCTATCAAAATATTAGGTTTACCTGACAGTTTCCTTGACCATGGTGAACATCAGGCGATGTTAGATGCTTCGGGGTTATGCTCTGATGGGATTATTAATACCGTCAGACAACATTTTCCGGCATAATGGCGACTTAAGTAGTACACCTATCAATTATAAAAACCGATTATGAGCAACGCTGCCTACACCTTAAAAATATCAACTGATTTCGCTTCTGCCCACACCTTACGTAACTACCCAGGTGACTGTAGTCGTATGCATGGACACAATTGGAAGGTTGAAGTTGAAGTCACAGCGACAGCTTTAAATGAACACGAAATGGGAATGGACTTTAAAACCATTAAAACTGCTACTCGTAAGTTAGCTAAAACACTGGATCATCGTTATTTAAATGATATTCCACCATTTGATACTCGGAACCCTACAGCAGAAAATATTGCCCAATATTTCTACCAACAATTAAGTAACATTTTAAATATCAAACAAGCCCGCGTTACTGCCGTTACCATTTGGGAAACGGATCGCGCCTGTGTTCGATACAGTGAGGATTAAAACATGACAACCGATAAAAAACCTGATTGCTGTGACGAAATAGAAGATGTGCAAAACATCGCCGATAAGCGTCATATTGCTATTGATAAAGTTGGTATCAAAGATATTCAACACCCCATTAAAGTCAGTGACCGAAGTTCAGGTGAGCAACACACCATTGCTAACTTTAATATGTATGTGAATCTCCCTCACCAATTCAAGGGAACTCATATGTCACGATTTGTTGAAATTTTAAATCAACATGAACGTGAAATCACCGTGAAGTCTTTCCGTACCATGCTGGGTGAAATGACAGAACGCTTGCAGGCAGACTCCGGGTATATCGAAATGGACTTCCCCTATTTCGTTAATAAAGAAGCTCCAATTAGTAAAGTTAAAAGCCTGATGGACTATCAGGCAAGCTTTATTGGTGAAATAAAGGGCGATGAAACAAACATAACGGTGAAAGTAATCGTTCCTGTTACGAGCTTATGCCCTTGCTCAAAAAACATTTCTGATTACGGCGCACATAATCAGCGTTCACATGTCACACTAACTGTTCGCGTAGACAGCTTTGTCTGGATCGAGGACTTAATCGACTTAGTTGAAGAAGAAGCCTCATGTGAAATATTTGGTTTGCTAAAACGGCCCGATGAAAAGTATGTCACCGAGCGAGCTTATGATAATCCAAAGTTTGTTGAAGATATTGTTCGTGATATTGCTGCCAGGCTGAATGAGGATAGTCGTATCAATGCATATACCGTCGAATCTGAAAACTTTGAATCTATCCATAATCACTCAGCTTATGCACTTATTAGTAAAGGTTTTGAATAACAAACATCACAGTGTAATAGTCCCAGTTAAACATATGGCCTCACACACTTAATGAGGCCATATATTAGCCCTTAAAACACACCTCCAATATTAGATGGCTACGTTAACCTACCAATTATTTTAATTGCTCTATTGGCTACATCTCACAATCAGCCTGCGTTCGTATAAGTGTCCTAACAACTTTAATTCATACCTTTCTCAAACCCAGTAATATACCGAATACACCAGTGAGCGTATCTCTAAGAGGCGTTAATAAGCACATGACACCAAACTAGTTGGTGTAATATGTACTTATTGATGGTCACTAAGCTTCGTTTCCTGCTATTATTGGATAATGTGTCATGTAAATCAGCTTTACTAAACCTGATTCTACGGCATGTATGTTATTAATTACGTTTAAGTAAGGAAGTTTATGATGAAAAGTATTATGAAATTTATCACTCTGTTAGTCCCAATGCTACTAGTTTCGCTTAGTGTACAAAGCGGTGGCCACACTGGTGGACACGAAGAGTCGAAAGAAGATCTTATCGCAAGAGCTATGTCTGCTGGACCTACAAATATGACAAAAAATGCCACTATCGTAGGTATGGATGGACATACTGTATTGAAAGAAGGAAACAATGGTTGGACTTGTATGCCTGGAATCCATGTTATTCCTGGTGACAAACACCCAATGTGTAATGATGCTGTTTGGCAGCATTGGATGCATGCTATCGCTAATGGTGAAGAATTCACAACAGATAGAGTCGGTTTAGGATACATGCTGCAAGGTGATGCTCATGTTAGTAATACTGATCCTGGTGCAACTGACCCGAAAAATGGTGATGTATGGATCGAAGAAGGTCCTCACCTAATGGTTATAGTACCTGTAGATCTACTTAAGGGTGTATCAACTGACCCGTACAATGGTGGACCATACGTGATGTGGAAGGATACTCCTTACGCACACATTATGTTTCCAACACAAAATAAGTAAATTAGTTTAAAAAAACAATAAGGCTCATTTTAATGAGCCTTATTGTTAATTTACTAAAAACGTTCCAAGATGTAATAGCCCAAAGTACCAAACTCAACCTGTCTAACACCGCTATTTAATCAATATTTCCCATTTTAACTGCCCAGAACAAAACTAAAATAAATCAATAACCTTTCCGAGGTTATTAACTGCCAACTCGCCCTTCCCCCCAATATCCTCATGAAATCAACATCAGAATTCATAGTTAGAGTCGATATATCAGCATTGGCTGACGAGATACTATCAATGTGTCTTTATACAAATTATTTCATCAAAATTAAAAGTCTGCTATTTACACTTAATTTGTATCTCCGAATTACTACTCAGGGGACCTCATCTGATACTTTGAGATACATCCCCTCGTACGATAGCAATATTTAGCAGTATAATAGTTATTGTACTGCATGCTTTTGGTATGCTTTCAATAACGAGCTCAATAACTGAATAACTACAAATAATAATGAATACATCTAAAGCACATTCTGTCACTGGTGTTATTTTAGCTGGAGGCCGAGGCCAACGAATGGGGGGCCTAGACAAAGGTTTGCTAATGTTCGAGCAGCAACCATTGATTCAACACATCATCAACACACTATCAACGCAAGTTGACAGCCTCGTTATCAATGCCAATCGTAATATAGAGCGCTACCAACAATTCGGGTACCCCGTTATTCTGGACAGCTTATCAGGGTTTTGCGGACCTCTTGCGGGTATGTATAGTGCAATGGAAGCCACTAAGTCAGATTATATCCTTACTGCACCCTGTGACTCACCTACAATATCACCTCACCTTCGTCAAAGAATGATGGAGGTCTTATTAATTAATCAAGCTGATATTGCTGTAGCCCATGATGGCAATCGTACTCAGCCAGTTTTTTGCCTGATAAAGTGCAGCTTGAAAGATGATCTTGAACGTTTTCTTAAACGGGGTGACAGAAAAATAGACCTATGGTTTAAACAACATAAACTAATAGAAGTTGATTTTTCAGATCAACCTGATAGCTTTATTAACTTTAATCACCCAGAAGATATTACAGAACAGTTAAAACCAATAGTCTCACCATTACCAATCATTGGCTTTTCTGCTTTTAGCGGTACAGGTAAAACTACTTTATTAACGCAGCTTATCCCTTTACTCAAGGCTAAGGGTATTGAGGTCGCCGTTATAAAACATGCGCATCATAAATTTGAAGTCGATGTCCCCGGCAAAGATAGCTATCAGATTCGCAAAGCAGGTGCTCAACAAACGTTAATTACTTCTAGCTGCCTAATGGCACTAATGCAAACAAACAGTACTGACCTAAGACTTGCCGATATATTGCCTCGGCTCGATACAACTACAATTGATGTTATCTTGGTCGAAGGTTTCAAACATGAACGGTTTTCTAAAATTGAATTACATCGCCCTAGTTTAGGAAAACCACTACTCTATCCAGAGGATGATTCCATTATCGCGATAGCTTGCGACCAAAAACCTCAATCAGAATATACAATCGATCAACTTGATCTTAACGATATTAATGCCGTTGCAAAATATATAGAGCACTTTATTGCTCACTGGACTTATTAAAGCTATGTCAAAATTCATTCCACAACCTAGTTGCGCTGATCCTGAAGATAAAAATAGACTCAGTATCGATGCTGCAAGAGATAGAATTTCTGCTCTAATAAAACCACTCAATTCATGGCAGCGTTATCCTATTAGGGATGCTCTCGACCGTGTCTTATATCAAGATATTATTTCGCCTATCAATGTCCCAGCACACAACAATTCAGCAATGGATGGTTATGCAGTACGAAGTGATGATATTAATGATGGTTCATTAAATCTTAAACAAGTAGGCACCGCATTTGCTGGTAAACCTTTTAAAGGCAAAATAAATAGTGGTGAATGTATTCGCATAATGACTGGTGCCGTTGTACCCAATCAATGCAACACCATAATTATGCAAGAACAGGTAGACATTAATGATGATATCGTCACAATTCATGGCCATCATCGTAAAGGTCAACATGTTCGTTATGTTGGTGAAGATATAAAAACTGGAGCAGTTGTACTAGCTGCTGGCCGACGTCTTGTACCCTCTGATATTGGCCTTCTTTCCTCACTTGGTATTGCCGATGTGAATGTCACCCGCAGACTACGTGTAGCCTTTTTCTCTACCGGTGATGAGCTAAAATCTACCGGTGAGTCACTTGAAGTTGGCCAAATCTATGACAGTAATCGTTATACCCTCTTTGGTATGCTCAAACGCTTAGGAGTTGAAATACTAGATATGGGAGTAGTCCCTGATCAAAAAGCCATACTTCGCCAGACACTGGCTGATGCGGCGCAACAAGCAGATGTTGTCATCACTTCTGGTGGTGTTTCCGTAGGAGATGCTGATTACGTTAAAGAAATGTTGGCGGAATTAGGTCAGGTCGATTTCTGGAAAATTGCCATGCGTCCGGGCCGACCTCTTGCCTTTGGGAAAATTAACAACTCGCTTTTTTTTGGTTTGCCCGGTAACCCCGTCTCCGTCATGGTCACTTTTTATCAATTTGTTACTCCCGCTCTACGTAAACTTATGGGTGAATCCAAACCCGACTCCATCACACTCCAAGTCACCTGTACTGACAAAATTCGCAAACGACCTGGTCGCTTTGAGTACCAGCGCGGTATTTTATTTACAGATAACGATGGTCAAACAAAAGTTAAAACTACAGGTAGCCAAGGATCTGGAATCTTAAGCTCAATGAGTAATGCCAACTGCTTTATCTTGCTAGATGAACAATGTGACGGCCTAGCAGCTAATAGCATAGTCTCTGTCCAACCATTCTCTGGTCTTATCTGAATGGTTGATGTAACACGAAAAACAGTTAAACAAACTAAAGAGGTTAATAAATTACATAAGCGCTTACGTCATCAGGCAGGTCAGGCCATTGCTGACTACAACATGATACAAGATGGCGATAAAATTATGGTTTGCCTTTCCGGTGGTAAGGATAGCTATACTTTGCTTAATATTTTGATGAGTATGCAAAAACATGCACCTATAAAGTTTGAATTGATAGCGGTTAACCTTGACCAAAAACAACCCGGCTACCCAGAACATGTCCTCCCTGAATACCTTACCTCTATCGATGTACCATTCCATATCATCGAAAAAGATACTTATAGCATTGTAAAAAAGGTCGTACCAGAAGGGAAAACTACTTGCGGTATCTGTTCACGATTACGCCGTGGCTCACTCTATGCTTGGGCTAAAAAAAATGACATCACTAAGATTGCATTAGGACATCATCGCGATGATATTATTGAAACTACTTTTCTTAATATGTTTTATGGTAGTAAAATTAAAGCGATGCCACCAAAATTGCTCAGTGATGACAAAAAAAACATCCTTATTCGGCCACTTTGTTATGTAAGCGAATCTGATATATCTAAATATTCTGAATGGCATAAATTCCCAATTATCCCCTGTAATCTCTGTGGTTCCCAAGATAACCTTCAACGCCAAGTAATCAAGGATATGTTGCAAGGTTGGGAAAAACAACAACCTGGCCGTCTTGATAATATCTTTCGTAGCCTACAGAACATTTCACCATCTCAATTAGCAGATAATGAACTATTCAACTTCAAAGACCTAGAGCTTCATCGTGAAATATTTTCCGACAAAGATTCCTATTCCGATATTAATAGCTACTCCCCCAACTTGAGTAAACATTAGATCTTTAGGTAATACCATAAAGTCATTAGGCACAAATCCTCAAACTGCTTTATTTGTTAATCATTTTGAGCATTTGAATATATCCAGATGACGATTATTAATAGTCGTTAGAGATGAGAAGAAATCTTTACTATCAGTACAATTTTTCAACCATAAATATTCAATTTTGAACATTCAGTATACAAAGTAATCTTAATCTTAATCTTAATCTTAAAAAAATATTTTTTCAGTCCTAGAATCTAATCTAAACTAATTAAAGCTCTTGACTTTAATATATTTAAGTACCAATATCGGAATTGTAACCAAATGGTAACTGGGCTATCTAAATTTAGCCCAAGCATCTAAGGAGTTTCTTATGACAGCTCACATAACAGGTGTCCCGCTATTATTTATAGGGTTTTTACTAATTATTAATGCGATGTGGTTGCAAGATAAAGTTGATTCTAAAGACGTTGGCGTCTTCAATCTTATCGTTGGTTTACTTGCTTTTATCTCAGCACTCTTTTATGGTTTTTTCCAAAAAGACTATCCTCTGTCTGCAGGCGGTATGCTGTTTGCCATCACCTATATTTGGATTGGTATTAATGCTCTTCGTGGCGCTGAGGACCAGCGTGCATTAGGTTATTACTGTGGCCTCGTTTCCCTCACGACCATTCCATATGCTTACCATGCTTTTATTGCCGGGGACTTCGGCTGGACGTTCGAATGGATAACCTTTGGTTTTCTATGGTTTTTATTTTACTTACAACTTGCTAAGAAAAACACTAATATCATGGCTGTTACAATTTTTAGTACATTTTTTGTCGGCATTGAAGTTGCCGTTACTGGCTGGGCTTATCTCTACGGTTACTGGCCTTTTGCCTAATAAAAAGCTAGAACTAAAAAGCAACGTTTACTAATTAAGTCATTATTCCATAGCTCCTCGGAGATTAAAATACCATGAAGCATTTCATTAAATCAGCTTTTTTTTTTCTAACACTACTGATCACATTCAATGCCAGTGCCCATGAAGAAAACATTCAGAATGAACCCGGTTTACTAGGTGGTGACTTCACAGGCTGGGTTGAGTTCGGTAATGAGCGTATGTTCAGGGGTAACTCTGAAACACAAAATAGCGATATCTTATCTCTTCAGGGTTTATTGACTTGGACACATGCTGATACAGGCCTATATGTTGGTTACTGGGCAGCAACTAACAAATTTGATATTGCCCCAGATATCTATGCAGAATCCGGACCATATATTGGTAGGCTCGGTACTACCGAAATCTCAGGAGTGGATTTCAATTATAATGTCTTTGTATGGCACTACATTTATCATGAGGATGGCAAAGGACAGCCTAACTATACAGAGCTTTGGTTTACAGCTAATAAAGATGTCACTGAGAACCTAAATATTTATGTTGAGTTCACACACACCCTGGATGCTTGGTTCGGTACAAAGGATGCAAAAGGTACTAGCGGTAATGGCGACCCTGTGTATGGTTATGCAACTGCTATCACACCAACATATCAACTAGGTAATGATTGGTCTATTAATGCAACTCTTGGTTATCAAGCATTTAACAAGCCACAATTTGTTGCCGTCGGTGACTGGATGTACGCTAATGTCGGTGTAGTAAAAGTTTTTCCAGGTGGATGGAAAGCTAGTCTCAGCTATCACGATACAAACGTTCACAACGATGTGGACACTAGCGATATTTGGCAAAGTCATGTTGTTGGCAGCATTTCAAAAAGTTTCTAGCACCCGAGCAAAAATCAACACTGTAGTCCTTTAAACACTCTGATCTAATAGCTTTTACTAAAAAGTTGTTCATGATTTATCATCACAATCATATAACTCTATTAGCTATCAGCGCCAAGTCTATGAAAACACTGAAAACTATTTCAACCTATTGATTTTTATATCTTTTTTATAACTGTCTATTATTTAACCAATATGAAATCTTATCTTTTAAAGTAATCCCTAACGTTATTCTCTTTTTTTATCCACAAGCCACAGGTATAAGCCTCTAAGTTCATGAATGTACAAGAACATTAAATATTA
>TARA_B110000902_G_scaffold223071_1_pt1 | contig 22775 bp, 20 predicted proteins | sample TARA_B110000902 | Tara Oceans TARA_B110000902 (sample SAMEA4398009) | marine metagenome | biome: Polar Biome; feature: [SRF] surface water layer (ENVO:00010504); material: water (ENVO:00002006), including particulate matter (ENVO:01000060) such as... | depth 5 m | reverse complement strand
AAAGCGGCGGTGTGATTACGAGCAATTCATTTGTAAAAATGCAAGCCAAAGGGGTGTGTTGGAGTACCTCACCAAGCCCTACCATCGCAGATACTTTTTCTGAAAATGGCAATTGGAATGCAGACTACGGCTCATTTATTTATAATCTGACTCCAAATACTACCTATTATGTCCGGGCCTATATAGAAGATTGTAATGGCGTGTATTATGGGGATGAAATATCGTTTACCTCGGCACCATAAAATTATGGCTATGTTTGTAGGGTTGCTTATATTTACAGAAAACATAGCCCCCTATGAATCCTACTCAACTTTTTTATGCGCTCGCATTGCAAGCCGTGCCTAACATTGGCGACATCACGGCGAAAAAACTAATTCACCACTGTGGAAGCCCCGAAGCCGTTTTCAAAGAAACCAAAGCCAACCTTTCAAAAATAGAAGGGATTGGCACACATACCATCAAACATCTACACGAAACAAAGCATCTTAAAGCGGCCGAAAAAGAGCTTAGTTTTATGGAAAAACATAAGATTCAAGGGCTCTATTTTGAAGATACGCAGTATCCATTTAAATTAAAACACTGTATTGATGGCCCCATTGTATTGTTTCAAAAAGGGACTATTAAATGGGACCATACGCCCATTATTAGTATTGTTGGCACCCGAAAAATCACGACTTATGGCACCTCGCAATGTGAGAAAATCGTAGAAACGCTTGCCGCGTTCAATCCAATTATTGTATCGGGTTTTGCTTATGGAACCGATATTTTGGCCCATAAATCGGCTTTAAAACACCAGCTTCAAACCGTGGGGTGTATGGCGCAAGGCCTTCAAAACACCTATCCAAAACAACATCTCAAATTCCGACACTTGATCGAAGATCAAGGTGGGTTTGTGACTGATTTCTGGAGTACAGCTGTGATGGATCCTTCAAATTTTTTAAGACGGAATCGGCTTATCGCAGGATTGAGCGAAGCCACAATTGTCATTGAATCTGCCGAAAAAGGTGGAAGCTTGGTAACGGCTTCCATGGCCCTTGATTACAACAGAGAGGTGTTTGCACTTCCCGGTCGAAGTACCGACAGCCAAAGTCAAGGGTGTAATAATTTAATTAAAACAAAAAGTGCGCACTTGGTTTCTACGCCGGCCGACATTCCGTATATTTTAAATTGGTCGCTCGAAACAACCAAAAAAGTGGTGCAAAAAAAGTTGTTTGTTGAACTTGATACCGATGAAAAAATTATTTTCAACTATTTAAAAAAAGAAGGAAAATCTGTTTTAGATACGATTGCCATCGCTTGTGAATTCCCAACGCCCAAAGCGGCTTATTTATTATTAAATCTGGAACTGAAAGGGGTTACAAGACCACTTCCCGGAAAACAATTTGAGCTAATTTAATAGCCTAGTTTTTCACGAACACGCCCTAACACCGCATCTGCTACAGCCGCCGCTTTTTTGGCACCAACAGCAAGTGCTTGGTCTATTTCGTCTAAGTTGGACATATAATAAGTGTAACGCTCTCTTTGTTCTGAGAAGCGCTCACAAACCAATTCAAATAACGCTTGTTTGGCATGTCCATAGCCATAACCCCCGGCTTCGTAATTTTGTTTCATTTCTACCAATTGAGATTCTGAAGCCAACAGTTTGTAAATGGCAAAACAATTACAACTCGCCCAATCTTTAGGATCTTCTAGAGCAGTGCTATCGGTTTGAATGGACATGATTTGTTTTCGCAATGCCTTATCGGTTTGAAATATATCAATCACATTGCCTTTACTCTTGCTCATTTTTTGACCATCGAGCCCAGGAATTAACATGTTTTCTTTTTGAATTTTAGCCTCTGGAATCACAAAAACATCCCCCAGTTTCGCATGCACTCTGGAAGCAACATCACGGGTCATTTCGATATGCTGAAGTTGATCTTTTCCAACAGGAATAATGTCGGCATCGTACAGTAAGATATCTGCGGCCATTAACATTGGATACGTAAATAAACCCCCATTGACATCCTCTAACCGGTCTGCCTTGTCTTTAAAACTATGGGCTAATTCCAATCGAGAAAACGGAAAAAAGCAACTTAAATACCAAGATAATTCGGTGACCTGTGGCACATCGCTTTGACGGTAAAAGACTGTTTTTTCGATGTCTAAACCAAACGCCAACCAAGTAGCCGCCGTTGCATAGGTGTTTTGACGAAGTGTTTTCGCGTCTTTAATCTGAGTCAACGAATGCATATCGGCAATAAATAGATAAGAATCATTTTTTGGGTCATTACTCATTTCAATTGCAGGGACAATTGCCCCTAAAATATTCCCGAGGTGCGGAGTACCTGTACTCTGTACGCCTGTTAAAATTCTTGCCATTATTTATTTTATTTCCGAATGAATAGCAAAGGTACTTTTTTTGAGGCAATCACTCAATTTTTTTAAGAGTTTTGAATGTGAAGGCTCGGTTTCTATTGATACGCTTTAAGATCGAAGTCATAGGAAAGGGTTGGTGGGGGAAAAGAATTTTCAATGTTTTCCGTTCAAAATTCAATTTTTATGTTTCGCTACGTTATAGAACACGCAATGAGAATTAAAAACAACGCATACACGCACACTGCCGTGTAATTACAGAGTCTTAACATCTAACTTTAAAGTTGAATTGGTTAGTGAAGAATCAGATTTGAGGTCTAAGTCTGACATAAATGTAGCAAAAATTATTTAATAGCGGCTAAATAGATCCCCATTTTAATTGAAAACGTTCCCAAAAAATTACCCAGTTTTTATTTTTTAATCTGAATGAATAGCAAAGGTTCTTTTTTTAAGGCAATAGCTCATTTTTTTTAGTAGTTTTGAATGTGATTAAACTTATAAAATATCCGTTGTGGCTTTTGTACCGAATTTGGTTTTATGTGCTTGTAGCCCTGCCAATTATTCTTATGTTTCCCTTCTTGTTTTTGTCGGTATTAAAGCAAGAATGGTATCCCACATTTTTTAAGATTGCTCGAATTTGGGCCAAGTGTATCCTCATCGGAATGGGGTTCTATTGGACCGTAAAACAATCAACCCCCTTAGTTAAAGGGCAAAGCTATGTGTTTGTAGCCAATCACACTTCCATGGCCGATATCATGCTCATGCTTGTTGCCATAAAGGATCATCCCTTTGTGTTTATTGGGAAAAAAGAATTGGCCAAAATTCCCATTTTCGGATTTTTCTATAAACGGACTTGTATCTTGGTGGATAGAAGCAGCGCTAAAAGCCGTCAAGCCGTTTTTATGAGGGCCCAAAAACGGATCAAGCAAGGGTCCAGTATTTGTATTTTCCCAGAAGGAGGGGTGCCAGAAGAATCGATTGTTTTAGACCGTTTTAAAGCAGGGGCGTTTCGATTGGCGATCAATCACCAAGTGCCATTAGTGCCCATCACATTTTTTGACAACAAAAAACGGTTATCATACACTGTTTTTAGCGGAAGCCCTGGGAAAATGCGCGCACAAATACACCAGATCATCCTCACAGAAAATTTAACCATAGACGACACTAAGGATTTAAGTGAAGAGGTTTATAATTTAATTTCAAACAGCTTAGAATCTGACTTAAAGGCATAAAAAAATCCCGAAGCATCGGGATTTTTAATAAATTTTATTTTTTTTAAGCTTCAGCTTTCAAAACTACTTTGATTTTTGCTTCTAACTCATCCATTAACTCAGGATTGTCTTTGATCATTTGCTTCACAGCATCGCGACCTTGACCCAGTTTGGTGTCTTCATAGCTAAACCATGAGCCACTTTTCTTAACGATTTCATGTTCAACAGCCACATCTAAAATCTCTCCAACTTTAGAAACGCCTTTGCCATACATGATGTCAAATTCTGCTAAACGAAACGGCGGTGCCACTTTGTTTTTCACGACTTTTACACGAGTTTTGTTTCCTAACACATTGCCGTCACTATCTTTTATTTGAGTCGAACGACGAATGTCTAAACGGATAGATGCATAAAACTTTAAGGCGTTACCACCCGTAGTTGTTTCAGGATTCCCAAACATCACCCCAATTTTTTCACGTAATTGGTTAATAAAGATCATCGTACAGTTTGTTTTACTGATCGATCCCGTCAATTTTCGTAAAGCTTGAGACATCAAACGGGCATGAAGACCCATTTTAGAATCGCCCATTTCGCCTTCAATTTCACTTTTTGGCGTCAGTGCAGCCACAGAATCAATCACCACCATATCAATGGCGCCAGAACGCACTAAATTATCGGCAATTTCTAAGGCTTGCTCACCATTATCAGGCTGAGAAATAATAAGGTTATCAATATCAACGCCTAAGTTTTGAGCGTAAAAACGATCAAAAGCATGTTCAGCATCAATAAACGCTGCAATACCACCCGCTTTTTGAGCTTCGGCAATTGCGTGTAATGTCATGGTTGTTTTCCCGGAAGATTCAGGGCCATATATTTCAATCACACGACCTCTAGGGTAACCTCCAACGCCCAAGGCGATGTCTAATCCTAAAGATCCTGATGAGGTTACTTCGACATCCACCACAGGAGCATCACTCATTCTCATTACGGTGCCTTTTCCGTACGCTTTGTCAAGCTTGTCCAATGTTAGCTTGAGGGCTTTTAATTTTGCATCTTTTTCGCTGCTCATAGTTCTTTTGTATCTAATTCTTTCTTCCTGCTAAAATAGCATATCTTTTGTAAAGTTTTTAAAATTTAACGAACCTTTTTGTATTATTTATGAACCCTTTTTAGACCCATTTACAGCGTATGTTCTAAAAATTACTACATTTGTACTTCAATCATTATGAACTTAAAATTAGTATAGCATGCAACTGTACAATACCTTAAGCAATATTGAAAGAGCGGAATTCATCCAACAGGCAGGCAAAGATCGCTTGACCATCTCTTTCTATAAGTATTCAAAAATTGGCAACACCGAGTTGCTTAGAAACCATTTATTTCTTTTCTGGGATAGCATTGATGTTTTAGGGCGAATTTATATTGCGCACGAAGGGATCAACGCACAACTTTCTGTGCCTGCCGATAATTTTGAACCCTTTAAAAATCATTTAGATACCATTATTTTTTTAGAAAACGTTCGGATTAATATCGCGATTGAGCACGATTTATTTTCGTTTTTAAAACTAAAAGTAAAGGTTCGTGATAAAATTGTTTCCGATGGTTTGAATGACAAAACATTTGATGCGTCAAATAGAGGGATCCATGTTAATGCATCAGAATTTAATGCACTTATTGAAGATGAAAATGCTGTGGTGGTAGACATGAGAAACCATTATGAAAGCGAAATTGGTCATTTTAAAAATGCCGTCACACCCGATGTAGATACTTTTAGAGAATCCTTAGATTTAATTGAAGAGGACCTTAAAGATTATAAAGAAACCAAAAAATTGGTGATGTATTGCACTGGCGGAATCCGATGCGAAAAAGCCAGTGCTTATTACAAGCATAAAGGGTTTAAAAACGTGTATCAATTGGAAGGTGGGATTATTAACTATGCCCGACAAGCAGCAAATCAAGGGGTTGAAAATAAATTTATTGGGAAAAATTTTGTGTTTGATCAAAGACGCGCCGAAAAAATTTCGGAGGATATCATTGCCAGTTGTCACCAGTGTGGAGAACCTGCGGATATTCATGTGAATTGCGCCAATGCAGCTTGCCATTTATTATTTATTCAATGCGATTCTTGTAAGGATGCGATGGAAAACTGCTGTTCTACAAATTGTATGGACGTTAGTCGATTGACACCCGAAGCACAAAAGGAATTGAGAAAAGGCCAAGGAAATAGTAATGATATTTTTAAAAAAGGACGCGCTGATCATTTACCATATAAAAAAGATCTCAGAAATATTTTTGAGACCTTAGCAAAGCCGAAACATTCTTAATTTAAGACGGCGCAATAGATTTTTTAAGTCTTCAAAATAATCTTATATTTACGTTTTCGATCAAAAAATTAATCCGCATTTGTAATGCCTGTGGCATTGACAAATTCAATATATATAAATTATGGGGTGTACAAGTTGCTCAACAGGGAAAGATGGCCAACCTAAAGGCTGTAAAAACAATGGAACATGTGGTACAGATAGTTGTAACAAACTCACTGTTTTTGACTGGCTTTCAAACATGACACTTCCGACTGGCGCAACCCCTTTTAATTGGGTGGAGGTTCGTTTTAAAAACGGCCGTAAAATATATTACAAAAACACTGAAAATTTAACCTTAAGTATTGGAGATGTGGTGGCGACTCAAGCGGCCTCTGGACATGATATTGGCATGGTAACCCTTTCTGGGGAATTGGTTAAAGTTCAAATGAAACGCAAAAAAATCTCTGAAAAACCTGAAGACGTTTTTAAGATTTATAGAAAAGCCTCCCAAAGAGATATTGATATTTGGGTTGAAGCGAGAGAGAAAGAAGAGCCGATGAAAGTCAAAGCAAGACAATTTGCGATTGATTTAAGGCTAAAGATGAAAATCTCTGATATTGAATTTCAGGGCGATGCGAGTAAAGCAACGTTTTATTACACAGCAGATGAACGCGTAGATTTTAGAGAACTCATAAAATTGTTTGCTCGAGAATTTAGAACACGAATCGAAATGAAACAAATAGGGTTGCGTCAGGAAGCGGCTCGACTTGGAGGGATTGGTTCTTGTGGTCGAGAATTGTGTTGCTCCACTTGGCTGACGGATTTTAGATCTGTAAACACCTCTGCTGCGCGCTATCAACAATTGTCATTAAACCCTTTAAAGTTAGCGGGTCAATGTGGAAAACTCAAATGTTGCTTGAATTATGAGTTAGACGCGTATTTAGATGCTTTAAAATCTTTTCCCAAAACAGAAGTTAAATTAAGAACAGAAAAAGGAACCGCTGTTTGTCAAAAAACAGATATTTTTAAAGGTCATATGTGGTATGCCTACGAAGGCGAATGGATGAATTGGCACATCCTTACCACAGATCAAGCCAATGAAATTATTGCAAAAAATGCTAAAAAGGAAAAGGTTGCAAGCTTAGAGGAGTATGCATCTGAACTAATCATAGATACTAAAGTAGATTTTGAAAACGTTGTTGGACAAGATAGTTTAACCCGATTTGATAAACCTAAGAATCAAAGCCGTTCCAAAAACAACAAGCGCAAGAAGAACAACAGAAACAACAAAAAACCAAGACCTCAGAATAATAATGCAAAGTAAACCTGTTTTATGGATCCTTCTTTTTGCTTTTGTAGCATCCTCATGCCGCCAAAACAAGTCGTTTGACCGCTATACGTCTATTGCTAATAGTTGGGATCAACAACAATCTATTAGTTATGATTTTATTGCACCCGACACCATCAATCCGTATGATTTATTCATTAATTTAAGAACGACCCCAGACTATAAATTTAGTAATTTATTTTTAGTAGTTGAATTAAATTACCCGAATGGAAAAGTCACAAAAGACACCTTAGAATATCAAATGGCGAAACCCAATGGTGAGCTTTTGGGGACTGGGTTTACCTCTATAAAAGAGCACAAGCTTTGGTTTAAAGGGCATGAAGCGTCGTTTGTGTTTACTGAAGAAGGGTCTTATCAAATACATATCCAACAAGGTATGCGCCTCCGTGGTGAGCCCAAAGGAGTTGCTCATCTTGATGGAATTATAGATGTCGGTTTTAGTATCGAATCCCTAAATAAATAATCAGCTATCATGGCAAAAAAAAAGATATCATCTTCTAGTTTTTCAAAACCGATTCGTTGGTTTTGGATATGTTTTTTAGTCCTACTTACGGGAATAGTTTTTATTTTTATTTTAGCCTCTCTAGGACTTTTCGGTTCCATGCCAGATCACACGGCACTTGAAAACCCCCGGACGAACTTAGCCACTGAAATCATTTCATCGGACGGAAAAACCCTTGGGAAATTCTATTACGAAGACAACCGGACTCCTATAGCTTATAGTGAGCTTCCTAAGTATCTTGTTGAGGCGCTTATTGCGACAGAAGATGTGCGTTTTTATGAGCACGCAGGAATCGATGCAAGAGGGACATTGCGAGCAGTGGTCAAACTTGGTAAAGGCGGGGGAGCAAGCACCATTTCGCAACAATTAGCCAAACAACTTTTTCACGGAGAAGGCTCTCGAAACACTATCGGTAGAATCACCCAAAAAATTAAAGAGTGGGTCATTGCCACACGTTTAGAACGCCAATACACCAAAGAAGAAATTATTGCTCAATATTTTAATATCTATGATTTTGGAAATAATGCTGACGGCATTCGATCCGCATCCAGAATTTATTTTGGAAAAGAACCCAAAGATTTAAGTATCAACGAATCTGCGATGTTAGTAGGGATGTTTAAAAATTCGTCGCTTTACAACCCGCGACCAAAACGAAATCCTGAAGGGACTAAAAACCGCCGAAATGTGGTGTTAAATCAAATGGCTAAATACGAGTTTATTGATGAAACCATGAAAGATTCGCTTCAACAACTGCCGTTAGGACTCAACTATTCGCCAGAATCACATCGAGAAGGGATTGCGACGTATTTTAGAGCGTACCTTAGAGGGTTTATGAAAGAATGGGTTAACAACCCTCAAAACACAAAACCGAATGGAGATACATATAACATCTATAAAGACGGCTTAAAAATTTACACCACGATCGATTCGCGGATGCAAACGTTTGCAGAAACAGCATCCAAAGATCACATAGCCAATTTACAAGCGGAATTTTTTGTTCAAAACACGCCAAAACGAAATCGAACCGCCCCCTTTTTAGATTTAAAACCAAGGGAAATTACAGAGTTATTAAATAGTGGTATGCGACGTTCGGAACGTTGGCGAAAAATGAAGTATGATCTTAAAAAATCAGAGGAGGAAATCAGAGCCTCCTTTAAAAAGCCAATTCCTATGAAAATCTTTTCGTGGACCGCAGAAAATAATGAAATAGACACTATAATGACGCCCTTAGATTCGATGCGTTATTATAAAACTTTTTTAAGAACAGGAATGATGTCAATGGAACCTCAAACGGGCCATGTAAAGGCTTGGGTTGGCGGCATTAATTATAAGCACTTCCAATACGACATGGTCAAACAAGGAAAGCGACAAGTGGGCTCAACCTTTAAGCCTTTTGTATATGCAGCAGCCATTGATCAGCTTCACCTATCGCCATGTGACACCTTCCCAAAATCTCAAATTACCATTGAAGCGCTCAAACATGGAAACATGAAACCATGGGCTCCCAAAAACGCTGGCGGGAACTATGGAGGCTTCGAAACATTAAAATCTGCTTTGGCAAATTCTAGAAACACCATCACCGCTCGACTGATGAATGAAATCGGGCCACAGCCCGTGATTAATCTAGCACATAGTTTAGGTGTCCAACAAAAAATCCCCGCAGTTCCATCAATTGCGCTTGGAACTCCCGATTTAAGTGTCTACGAAATGGTCGCCGCATACTCTAGTTTTGCAAATCAAGGTGTTTATACAAAACCAGTGATGGTTACGCACATCAAAGATAAAAGTGGCACCATACTGTATCAATATTCTCCTGAAACTAAAGATGTTCTCAGTAAAGAAGTAGCCTACGTGACTGTCAAACTAATGGAAGGCGTGACACAATTTGGCTCTGGTCAGCGATTGCGACATAGCGCCGCAAAAGACAAACCCGTTTATAAAGAAATTGTTACAGGCTATCCGTATGAATTTACAAATCCAATTGCTGGAAAAACAGGTACCACACAAAACCAAAGTGATGGTTGGTTTATGGGGATGGTTCCTAACTTGGTAACAGGTGTTTGGGTTGGTGGTGAAGACCGCGCGACGCACTTTAAAACAATTACGTATGGACAAGGGGCTTCGATGGCACTTCCTATTTGGGCTAATTTTATGCGAAGTTGTTATGAACTTGAGGACTTGAACATTTCAAAAGAAGAATTCTTAGCCCCTGAAGAACTGACCATTGAAGTTGACTGTGAAACCACCAACGAAGAAGGCGAGGTCATTCCAAAGGATAATACGACGATCACTCCAGATTTCGATTTCTAGCCAAACCGACCAATTAACAAGATTTTTTTTGTACTTTTTATCCTAAATTAAAACGATGATAAACAAACAAGTAGCGAATGTTAAAGAAGCGCTTAAAGGTGTTTCTAGCGAAATGACCCTCATGCTTGGTGGTTTTGGACTGTGTGGGATCCCTGAAAATACGATTTCTGAATTGGTCGATATGGGTGTTAAAGATCTCACCTGTATTTCTAACAATGCAGGAGTCGATGATTTTGGGCTTGGATTATTACTTCAAAAACATCAGATTAAAAAAATGATCGCCTCTTATGTTGGAGAAAATGACGAGTTTGAGCGTCAAATGCTTTCGGGTGAATTAGATGTCGAATTGATTCCGCAAGGAACCCTGGCCGAACGCTGTCGTGCTGCGCAAGCAGGATTCCCCGCTATTTATACGCCTGCTGGCTATGGAACGGAAGTAGCGGAAGGTAAAGAAACACGCGAGTTTGATGGTAAAATGTACGTTTTGGAAATGGCTTTTAAGGCCGATTTTTCTTTTGTGAAAGCATGGAAAGGGGATGCGGCAGGGAATTTAATATTTAAAGGCACGGCAAGAAATTTTAATCCCAATATGTGTGGGGCCGCAACCATTACGGTAGCTGAGGTCGAAGAATTAGTGCCTGTAGGTGCGCTTAACCCCAACCAAATTCATATTCCAGGCATCTTTGTACAACGCATTTTTGAAGGAAAAAATTACGAGAAGCGCATTGAAAAACGAACCGTTAGATAAACATTAGAATCATGCTAGACAAAACTGGAATTGCAAAACGAATTGCCAAGGAAGTCAAAAACGGCTACTACGTCAATCTTGGGATCGGAATTCCGACGCTGGTCGCTAATTTTGTTCGTGAAGACATAGAAGTCGAATTTCAAAGCGAAAACGGGGTTTTAGGAATGGGCCCATTCCCTTTGGACGGCGAAGAAGATGCAGACCTCATCAATGCGGGAAAACAAACCATTACAGCCCTGGAAGGCGCTAGCTATTTTGACTCCGCTACTAGCTTCTCTATGATCCGTGGTAAGCATGTAGATCTCACAATCTTAGGCGCCATGGAAGTTTCAGAAAATGGCGATATTGCCAACTGGAAAATCCCAGGTTATATGGTTAAAGGGATGGGAGGCGCTATGGACTTGGTGGCTAGTGCCGAAAATATTATTGTCGCCATGATGCACACCAATAAAAAAGGAGAATCGAAGCTTTTGAAACGTTGTTCGCTTCCGTTGACGGGGGTTGGATGTGTCAAAAAAATCGTCACCAACTTAGCGGTTTTGGAAGTCACCAAAGACGGTTTTAAACTCTTAGAACGTGCTCCGGGAATCTCTGTAGAAACGATTCAACAAGCAACCGAAGGTCATTTAACTATTGAAGGGACAGTTCCAGAAATGAAGTTATAATCCTTTCGGAATGGCGTCGATCAACGTTTTAGTATATCCCTTTTGAGGCGATTCATAAATAGCATCTGCCTCTCCAATCTCTTCTATTTTTCCTTGATTCATGACCATTAATTGATCGGACATAAATTTTACTACCGATAAATCATGGGAGATAAAAATATAGGTAAACCCATAATCGTCTTTAAGAGCATTCAATAAATTCAGTACTTGTGCTTGCACCGAAATATCTAAGGCAGATACCGATTCGTCACAAATAATTAAGGTTGGCTGTACGGCAATGGTTCTCGCTATTCCAATACGCTGCCGTTGTCCACCAGAAAACTCATGAGGATACCGGTCAAAATGAGACGCTTCTAAGCCCACTTTCTCCAAAATTTCTATGGTTTTTGCTTTGCGTTCTTCATCTGATGAGAATAATTTATGGACGTTCATGGGCTCCATGATGGCAGCACCAACAGTAAGACGCGGATTTAGGGATGCATACGGATCCTGAAAAATGATCTGAATGTCTTTACGTAATGACCGCAATGCTTTTTTAGAAAGATTGGTAATGTCGACCCCCTTGTATTTCAGGGTTCCAGCAGTGGCTTTGTCCAGTTGAAGAATTGCTTTTCCAAGAGTCGATTTACCACATCCAGATTCTCCGACAAGCCCAAGTGTTTCGCCAGGGTAGACCTTAAAGCTAACATCATCTACGGCTTTAAATGCTGTTTTTGTTCCAAAAAAAGAGGCTTTGGAAAAATATGTTTTTTCAAGATTTATCACTTCCAACAAAGGGGCTTGGCTATAAATTTCTTCGTGTTTTTTAGCGCGATCTAATTTTGAAACGATGCTTTTCGAAATCGTATTGGATAGAAAATCACTGATGGTAGGCAATTGTTTTAAGCGTGATTTTAAGGTTGGGCGTGCACCAATCAATGCTTTTGTATAGTCTTCTCCGGGGTTTTTAAAGACTGTTTTTGTAGCGCCTTTTTCTACAATAGATCCTTTATACATGACTAGGATCCGATCCGCAATTTCAGAAACTAAAGCCAAATCGTGACTGATGAAAATGACACTCATTTTGAATTCTTTTTGAAGTGTCTTTAACAGCGCAATGATATCCTTTTGAACAGTTACATCTAGAGCGGTGGTTGGCTCGTCTGCGATTAGAATATCCGGTTTACAGGCAATGGCCATGGCAATCATGACCCGCTGTTGTTGGCCACCAGATATCTCATGTGGATATTTTTTAAAGCTGCTTTCTGGTTCAGGAATTTTAACAGCATTAAACAAACGAATCACTTCTTCTTTTGCCGCTTTTTTTGTGATGTTAGTGTGTTGAAGTAAAATTTCTTCCACTTGTTTCCCGCAGTTCATTGACGGGTTTAGAGCACTCATAGGCTCTTGAAATATCATGGCTATTTTTTGCCCACGCAAACCTTCGAGTTGGGTCTGTGAATATTTAAGGATATCTTCATTATTAAATAGAACCGCTCCCGAAGAAATCACACTATTTTTTGGTGGTAATAAGCCCATGATAGCGAGCGAAGCTACCGATTTTCCACTCCCAGATTCACCAACAATCCCAAGAATTTCATTTGGAAATACATCATAAGAGATGCCATGAAGCACTTCATTCAAAGTTGTATTGGATTGAAAAGCGACCCGAAGGTTTTGAACACTAAGAACAGGCGATTTATTCATTGCTTAAATATAAGCAATTTCAGCCGTTTCTAATAGGGCTTCTCCTCGGAGTCGAAGTATAATTTGTGCGACTGCTATGGTATCTTTTTGGCAATAGATCACAATGCGCTCAATATCATTTTCTTCGTAGTATACTCGGAAAATTTCACTGCCGTCTATGTCATCTTTTGGGGAAGGGATTCCCAACACACTGGTTAATAATTTTAGAGACGTATAATGTTTAAAGTCTCCAAATTTCCATAATTCTAGGGTGTCCAAATGCGGGACTTCCCAGGGTTTTTTGCCGAATAAATTTAATTTTAAGGGGAGTTCAATTCCGTGGATGATCATTCGTCGAGCAATGTACGGGAAGTCAAATTCTTTTCCATTATGAGCGCAGAGTAAGTGTTTGGGTTTTGAGAAATGCGTTTCAATCAGTGATTTAAACTCTAAAAGAAGGGCGTGTTCCTCCCCATAAAAAGACGTGACTCTAAAGTGGCGTTCAGAATCTACAAAGGTAAAATAGCCGACGGAGATACAGACGATTTTCCCGAACTCGGCCCAAATCCCAGCACGGTCATAAAAGGCTTCAGGGCTGTAGTCTTCTTTGCGTTGGTATTTTGATTTCTGCTCCCAAAGTTGTTGTTTTTCTTTGGAGAGGTCAGAAAAATTTCCGGTTTCTGGAACCGTTTCAATATCTAAAAAAAGTAGATTTTCAAGGTTGAGTTTGTGGATCATGGGATAACATTTTATAGGCTTCTTCGATATAAACGCTGATATCACCATTGTAAGGGTCACGACCAAACGATTCTTTTGCATGGCCAAGACGCACGACAATAAGATCGTCTGTTGGCTCTACAATCACACATTGTCCTAGGTGGCCTTCCATCATAAAAAATGATTTGTCTTCTGTTTTTCGCAACCACCATCCGTACCCATATCTAGGAGTTTCCTTAAAACGTGGCTGAATAGATTTTGCAACAAAAGTGGAGTCTAAAATTTGTTGGCCATTCCATTTTCCATGGTTTTTATAGAGTTTTCCAAAGCGTGCAAAATCTTTAGCATTGGTAGCAATACAACAGTATGCTTTTACCATCGCATTGGTTTCGCTGTCTACCTGCCAAAGGGCTTCGTTCTCACTTTCTAGAGGGATCCAAAAACTCTCAGACAGGTAGTCGTATAGTTTTTTCCCAGTTGCTTTTTCAATCACCATCGCCAATAACTGAGTATCGCCACTAGCGTATTTGAAAGCCTGTCCAGGTTCAGTTTCGGTTGTTAGGCCAAGAGTAAGTTCTTCTAAGTTTTCTCCATAATACGCTTTTGTTGTGATAGAAAAAGGAGAGTAGTAAGATTCGTCCCAACTCGATCCTGATGCCATGGACGCAAGATCCCCAACAGTTACTTTGGCACCAAGTTCTTCTTTGTATTGTGGAAAAAAGTCACTTACTGGCTGGTCTAAACTTTTTATAAACCCTTCCATTATTGCTTTTCCTAAAAGACCACTCACATAGCTTTTTGCCATAGAAAATGAATTACTTCTCGAGTCTTCGTTGTAGCCATCATAATACGCCTCATACAAAAGACTGTCATTTTTAATAATTAAATATGCGACAGTTCCTTGTGTTTTGTGAAGGTCTAAAAGTTTCTGAGTGGCAGGAATTTTATTGTAGTTTTTGTGGAGTGGCCATGCCTTAGATTTTCCGGTTTTAACAGTCTTATTTTCAGAAAACGTATAGTCATCAAGAAATGCGGTCGTATGGCCATTAAAATAGATCGTTCGGACGGCTTTTATAATATAAGTTGTATCCGTAATATAAAGAGCGGCGATTAGTACCGCAATTAAGATAACGAGACGCGATATGAATTTTTTCATTTATGGGTGTTTTAGTTTCTATAAAAGTAAACATAAATACGACACCTTCAAATTTCTTATTTAAGTAAATAAAAGAGTCCAGCGGAATAGCTAGGAGCGGCATAAATAAGACTTCCAGAGAGGGCCCCTTCATAACCCAAACTAACGCCCAAGTTTTCTGTGAATTTCCAAGCGATTTCGCCACCAAGTCCAGCGAACTCCACATTGTTTGCAAAAATACTCCCATTGCTATTGGCGGCATTTAAGGAGCCATTTCTCAAGGATTCCACGATGTTAGAGCGCAGTAATAGAAGAAGTTTTTTTTGAAAAAAGCTCGTACCCACTTCGAATCCAGTTCTGATTTCATCTGAAAAATTCTCGGTCCTATTGTTAAATCCAAGATAGGCTTTGGCGTAGAAAGAGCGTGTGGAAATTTTAAAAGAGGTTCCAGCATTGAATCTAATTTCTTGGTTAAATTCTCCATCCCCTGTTTGATAGCTGCCATCGCTTCCCGCGTTGTTATTTCCCGATGGAATTCCTAACGTAAGAACCGCAGAAAAGGCGTGCTTGGATTTTTTAAATAAGCGATATTCTATCCCTAAATTCATGTCTCCAAAACTACTGAATTCTTCTCCGTTCGTTAGTTTTTCATCTGTGATCAGAGACACTTCATTATTTTGATATGACTTCACATAAAAAGGGATGTATGTAATGACATTCCAATTTTCTGAAAGCCCATATTTTGCATACAGATTTAAATTAAAAGTACCCCGAGTGAGGTTGGGGTCAATTTTTCCAGTAGGGGTATAATGTTGATCGGCAATTAGCAACCAACTGCCAAGCTTGAAATACCCATCTCCTTTTTTTTCTAACCATTGAGCATGGCTCATAAATTGACACGAAAACACGAAAAGTAGGCTTAATAGAATTGTTTTTTTCATAATAGGGGGGTTTATTTTATTTGACCTTCACCAACCTTCACTCCAAATGGTTTGCACCAATATAAGACGTAGTTATAATCATAAATACCAATCGTAGGTAGGTCGTAAAAATGAGCGCCATCAAAAGTAGTGACGGGGCCTATTTCAAAAGCATCTGCCGTAGAATTTGGATTATTCCCAAGGTATATATAGAGTCCTGGTAGACTTGTGTCGGCTTCGTAATCCTCTCCAAGGGAAAGTTTCACCCCCCCAGCATCAAGAGGTTCTAAAGTGTAGCTTCCTTTCAATAGATACGAACTAGTTGAGGTAATTGTTCCTTCAAATTTCACAGGTTCTACAGCGGTTGACATTGACACCGTAATTTTATTGGTGTTTGTAATTGTTAAGTTTTCTTCTTTGGTAATTAGACTGGCTGTGATGATTGCCACACCCATGCTAATTCCAGTAACTAAGCCTGTTTCTGAAACTGTTAAAATAGTAGGATTTTCAGTACTCCAATTTACGACAGGATTTTCAATCTCTTTACCAACATAATTGAAATACTTAGTTTCAAGTTGATAATCAGTGCCTTCTTCTAGAGTTGATAAAGGATTTGAAATGAATATTTCAGGATCTACGCGATCATTTTTATAGTCTGTTTCCACGCAGGAAAAGAACAGTAGGAAAGCTGTCGCAAATAGGAGTGCTTGTTTCATAATAGATAATTTGGGTGTATAAATTTAAGGAAAAAACCATCAAAAACGACACCAACCATTAAATATTAGTTGAAAAAACGAAATTAGCCAATAAGCTTCACAATATCTTTCGCAAAATAACTGGCAATAATATCGGCGCCAGCCCGCTTAAACGCCATGGTGGTTTCTAGCACTGCTTGATCATGATCTAGCCATCCTTTTTCACTCGCGGCTTTAATCATCGCATATTCGCCACTGACTTGATAGGCTGCTACTGGTACATCAAACTCATTTTTAATTTCTCGAAGAATGTCTAGGTAAGCCAAGCCGGGTTTGACCATCACAATATCGGCACCTTCATCGATGTCCATTTCGGTTTCCCTGAGGGCTTCAAAACGGTTCGCATAATCCATTTGATAGGTTTTTTTATCTTTTGGGATGTGGTCCGAATCTACGGGAGCAGAATCTAAGGCATCTCTAAAAGGGCCATAAAATGAAGAGGCATACTTGGCACTGTAACTCATGATACCTGCATCGACATACCCATCATCTTCAAAGGCTTCACGAATACTTAAAATTCGACCATCCATCATATCACTTGGAGCCACAAAATCGGCCCCAGCTTCAATATGAGACAAACTCATTCCGGTCAAAATTTCCACCGTATCATCATTTTGAATAATCCCATCAGAAACAATACCGTCGTGTCCATAAATTGAATACGGATCCAGAGCGACGTCGGTCATCACGAGCATTTCGGGGCATGCGTTTTTGATGGTTTTCACAGCGCGTTGCATCAATCCGTGAGAGTTTAAGGCTTCGGTTCCTTTGTTGTCTTTAAGAGAATCCGCGACTTTGACAAAGACCAGCACCGATTTTAAACCTAGACTCCAAAGCAATTTCACCTCGGTTTCAAGAGTGTCTAAACTATACCGAAAGTAGTTGGGCATGGAAGGGATTTCAGACTTAACTCCCTTGCCTTCGACCACAAACAAAGGGACTAAAAAATCATGAGGTGTGAGGATGGTTTCTCTTACTAAACTACGGATCGATTCATTGGATCGCAGCCGTCTATTTCTTTTGATAGGATACATATTAAACCCAGTTTTTAGGGGTTTTTAACACCCGCATTAATTGTTCTTCTCTACTGTTCGGCTCTGGATGGTGGTTATACACCCATTGGACATGAGGAGGCAAGCTCATCAAAATACTTTCAATCCTTCCATTTGTTTTTAATCCAAATAGGGTCCCTTTGTCATGGACTAAATTAAACTCGACATAGCGTCCTCTTCTAATCTCTTGCCAGTTTCGTTCTTCAGGCGTATAGGGTAAATGGATTCTTTTTTCTAAGATTGGCACATAGGCTTCTAAAAAGCTATTGCCCACTTCACTCACAAAATCAAACCATTGTGCCATACTCATGGCATCGGACGCTTTGCAGTAATCAAAAAAGAGGCCGCCAATGCCTCGCGCTTCGTCGCGATGACTGTTGTAAAAGTATTCATCACAGCGGTTTTTGTAAGTTTCATAAAAATCGGGACTGTGCTTGTCACAGGCGGTTTTACAGGTTTGATGAAAATGAATGGCGTCCTCATCAAACAAATAATAGGGGGTTAAATCTTGTCCACCTCCAAACCATTGGTCAATGATGTCACCATGTTCATTATACATTTCAAAATAACGCCAATTGGCATGTACCGTTGGAGCCATTGGGTTTTTTGGGTGCAAGACTAAACTCAGTCCACAGGCAAAAAAATCAACCTCACCAACTTTAAAATACGCTTGCATAGAGGCCGGTAATTTACCATGTACACCTGAAATATTAACTCCACCTTTTTCAAAAACAGTTCCATTTTCGATCACGCGAGTACGGCCGCCACCCCCTTCAGGGCGTTTCCAAATATCTTCTTTGAAAGAGGCAGTTCCATCCATCATTTCAAGTTTTGAAGTGATGGTGTCTTGTAACTCATGAATATATTTAAAAAACAGGTCTTTCATTTATACTTTATATTCTTTTACAGCATCAATAAATGCTTTGGCATGATCTACAGGAATGTTTGGAAGAATTCCATGTCCAAGATTTACAATGTATTTATCTTTTCCAAATTCATTAATCATTTGATGGACCATCTTTTTGATTTCCGCAGGAGGGGATAATAATCGTGAGGGATCAAAATTTCCTTGAAGTGTCACATTTCCACCGGTTAAATAACGCGCATTTCGAGCGGAACACGTCCAGTCAATTCCAAGGGCTGAGGCATTGGATTTTGCCATATCGCCCAGTGCAAACCAACAGCCCTTTCCAAAAGCAATGACGGGCGCATCGTCTTTTAGAGCTTCAATGATTTGATTGATATACTGCCATGAAAATTCTTGATAATCGGTCGGAGACAACATGCCGCCCCAAGAGTCAAATATTTGAACGGCATTGACTCCCGCCTTGACTTTTTCTTTAAGGTAGGCAATGGTGGTATCTGTAATTTTTTGTAATAACTGATGCGCTGCCATTGGATTGGTAAAACAAAACTCTTTGGCTTTGTCAAAGTTTTTGCTGCCTTGCCCTTGTACACAGTAACATAATATGGTCCACGGCGATCCTGCAAAACCAATCAAAGGAATGTCGTCATTTAATAATTCTTTGGTTGCTTTAATGGCTTGATAGACATAGTCTAATTCGACAGTCACATCAGGAACAATCACATTATCCACATCTTTTTGGGTGCGCACCGGATTTGGTAAATAAGGCCCAAAATTGGGCTTCATTTCCACCTCAATATTCATCGCTTGTGGGATGACTAAGATGTCGCAAAACAAAATAGCAGCATCCATTCCATAGCGTCGGATGGGCTGAACCGTTATTTCGCTCGCCAATTCAGGGGTGCGACAGCGTGTAAAAAAGTCATATTTTTCGCGAATTGCGATAAATTCTGGTAAATAACGTCCTGCTTGACGCATCATCCAAACAGGAGGACGTTCAACCGTTTCTCCTCTAAGTGCTTTTAAAAATAAATCGTTTTTGATCATAACGTTTAAATATAATTTTGATTAACGAGCTCGATGACACTTTCTACAGTTGGGATTTTTGCCACTCGGACATCTTGAAAATGGGTTCTTGCGACTTTGGCAGTGCTTTCGCCGATACAATACGCAATACAAGTAGGTTCGTTTTTTTGTAAAAAACTCTGAATTGTGGAAGGGCTGTAAAACAGGACTCCTTCTATAGATTTTTCCAATTTTGGTGCTTCAAGCTTGGTGCTATAGGCCTCAATTTCTTTAACTTTGATATTGCTGTCCTCCAAAATAGAAGGTAAGTCATCCATCCGAATGTCACTACAAAAGTAGGTCACTTCTGAACCTTCAATAAAATCTACTAGATGATTTGCCAAGGCTTTGGCATTTTTCTCTGAATGTTTGACAGGGCCAATTTTCTGCTCGATCAGGCGTTTGGTACGTCTGCCCACACAGTAAATAGTTTCAAAATTTAAATCTTCAACAGGACAATTATTTAAAATGGCTTCTACACCATTTTTGCTCGTAATGACTACATTTTTATGAGCTGCTTTTAAAACCACGGGTTTGATACGGTTGGCAGCTGTTTTGATAAAGTCTGAACTCTCAACGTTGAGAGTGTTATTAAATAAGTCTTTTTGTCCTGGACTCAATAATTTAGAAGAAAAAATAGTGGTGGGTCCATCTTCTTTTGCTGTGGTTCCTATGAGGGTTTTTCCACCACGACTCAAAATAAACGCTACACAATCATCGACTAGCGTGTAGTGTTCTCCCAGTTTAGCGGTACGTTTAGCCTCAATTTTTTTAGTGCCATCGGGACTTAAAACAATCCCATGGAAATGAATTTCCTCTTCTTTTATATAGGCGAGTGCACCAATTGGGGCACTACATCCGCCTTCTAATTTATTTAAAAATTCGCGCTCGATCTTGGTAGACATCTCCGTCTCTTCATGGTTAAGAGGGGCACACGCTTCAAGAGCTTCTATGTTGGTTTTAAGACTTGCAATCATCACCGCGCCTTGTGCTGGTGCTGGCACCATCCATTCCAAATTCACAGAATCTTCTGGGGTTAAGTCCAGTCGTCCCAAGCCCGCAGCGGCAAAAATGGCGCCATTCCAATCGCTGTTTTCTAATTTTTCGAGGCGTGTATTTACATTACCTCTTAAACCGACAGTACTATGTGTTGGGTATCTGTTGAGCCACTGTGCTTTGCGTCGTAGGCTTCCGGTTGCAATTACGGCATCCTTCTGTGCCAAAAACTCTTCATTGGATTTAAACACCAACGTATCTCTGATATTACCTCGTTTTAAAACAGCTGCTTGCACGACACCTTCTGGTAAAACAGTGGGAACATCTTTTAAAGAATGGACGGCAATATCAATTTCTTCATTGATCAAAGCGATGTCTAAAGTTCGAGTAAAAACGCCTGTAATCCCCAGTTCATAGATGGGCTTATTTAAGACCAGATCTCCTGTAGATTTTACAGGAACCAACACCGTTTTGTGTCCTAAATGTTCTAGCTGAGACTGCACTGTTTTGGCTTGCCAGAGTGCAAGGTCGCTATCACGCGTACCGATTCGAATAATTTTAGACATGTTTTTTGGAATCTAATTGGAACACCTTTTTTATGAGTTCGAGACTGTCATTTTTTGAGATCGTTTCGTCCTTCAGATGGTGAGCAAAGTGGTTGGTTATTTTTTGAACTAAATTGGCACTAATTAATGCAGCTTGCGCTTCATTAAATTCATTTATTTTTTTTCGTTGCGAATCAACTTCAGCAGTCGCAAAGACTTGTAATTTTTCTTTTAGGGCTTTGATGGTTGGTGCAAACTTTCGATTGTCTACCCATTCGTCAAATTCTGTTTTTATTTCGGTAATAATCCCTTCAGCGACAGGGATGAACTGCTTTCTTCTTTCGAGAGTCTCATCGGTCATCTGAGACAAATGATCTAAATGAACCAAGGTGACCATAGGCAGTTCCTTTACGTTTTCATTCACATTTTTAGGGATGGATAAATCGAGAATCAACAACGGTTTTTTGTTTTGAATCAGATGCTTATCGATCGTTGGGTTTTGAGCGCCAGTTGCTACGATCAAAATATCCGTATTTCCAATTTCTTCTTGTAATTGACTGTAGTCTTTTACCAAGAGTTTGAATTTCCCAGCAATCTTATCTGCGCGATCACGGGTGCGATTTATCAAGGTAATATGTTCGTTTTTGGTATGTTTTATTAGATTTTCACAGGTGTTACGTCCAATTTTTCCAGTTCCAAAGAGTAAAATATTTTTTGAAGAAATCGCTTCGACTGTTTTTTTGATGTATTGTACAGAGGCAAATGAAACTGAAGTCGCTCCAGAAGATAATTCTGTTTCTGTTTTGATGCGTTTACTTGCTTGAATGACGGCATTGATCAATCGTTCTAAGTAAGCATTTAGTAGCTGGTATTTTTTAGAAAGTTTTGCACTTATCTTTAGTTGACTAATAATTTCAAAATCGCCTAAAATTTGACTATCCAATCCTGCACCAACTCTAAACATATGTTGTATTGCATCACTGTTTTTATAAACATAGGCTACACGTTGAAAATCTTCAACCGTCCCATGGGTGTTGTCACAAAGCAGCTTTATAAGTTCAAAAGGGTGTCGGGCAAAGCCGTATATTTCGGTGCGGTTACAGGTTGAGGTCGCGACGATACTTTCAATGCCGCTTGCTTTTGCCTGTAGCATCAAATTAGCTTTCGAATTTTGGTCTAAGCTAAATTCTCCACGTATTTTTGCATCTGCTTTTTTATAGCTGAGGCCAATGACATAGAAATAGGTTGTTTCAGATTTGTTAAATTGTTCCATTAATGTATTTGGAGAATATTTTGATACAAAAATAATGGCTTTGATTTGTAAAAAATAACGCTAGAAGAACTTTATATGTCGTTTAGAGGTTTCCACGTATTATTTCGTTATTTTTGTTTAAATTCTTATTTTTGCAGATGAAAACCAATAAAATCTTTAATTTTTATTTATAATGAATCTAAATAAAGACGAATCACATAGCGTACCGTCCCAGCCAAAAAACACCGCTCAAGGGTCTTTTTTAGAAACGGCGATTGAGTCGGGGTTTATTGTCATGACGTATCAAAATGAAACGTCAGAAGTTCAACTCCTTGAAAAGGAAATAGATAGCTCTTTTATTCAATT
>TARA_B110000902_G_scaffold35992_1_pt1 | contig 22788 bp, 16 predicted proteins | sample TARA_B110000902 | Tara Oceans TARA_B110000902 (sample SAMEA4398009) | marine metagenome | biome: Polar Biome; feature: [SRF] surface water layer (ENVO:00010504); material: water (ENVO:00002006), including particulate matter (ENVO:01000060) such as... | depth 5 m | reverse complement strand
TTAAAATTAGTAGTAGAACAAATAAGTGGAACAATTATAAAACCTGGCGAGACATTTTCCTTTTGCAAAACAGTTGGACTACCAACAAAAAAGAAAGGTTACAAACTTGGAATGGAATTATCATTCGGAGAAGCTAAGTCTGGAATTGGTGGAGGAATTTGTCAAAGCTCAAATTTGATGCATTGGTTAGCACTTCATTCTCCATTGACCATTAATGAAAGACACCATCACAGTTTTGACCCATTCCCAGATGACGGTAGAGTTTTGCCTTTTGCAAGCGGAGCAACAGTTTTTTATAATTATTTAGATTTTCAGCTGACCAACAATACAGACTGGACTTTTCAAATGAATTTGTGGCTTACTGACAAATTATTGGAAGGAGAAATTAGAGTGAATACAGAACTCGATTTTAATTATCACGTTTTAGAAAAAGATCATAAGTTTATCAAAAAAGGAAACGATTTTTTTAGAACCAATGAGATTTGGAGGACTAAAAATGCAAAATTTAGAAGTGGAGCAGTAATAGAAGAAGAAATGATGTTTAAAAATTACGGAAAAGTAAAATACGAACCCAAAGAATTTGAAGTAGTTGAATAAAACTGGCGATAACACGGCATACGGCAAATAGGGTGTTCAGTGGTCTAAGAAAATTTAGTGCAATTTACAAAGACCGCCAAATCGTTGATTTAGTTCACCCGTTTTATTTTTTATCTTTGGTGTTCGTGAACTCACATCTGGCTTTTCTGGATGAATAAATTAAAACCAATACATAGACTCATGACTACGTGCAAATCTGAAGGCTTCTTGCTTTCTATTGTCCTACTAGCCGTTAAACTTATATGAAAGAATTTGATCAATTATTTGAAGCCTTAAACATAAGTGAGGATAGTCTAAAAGAAGAAATTCATACTGTTGGCATCCTGCAAACGATGCCCAAAGATTCGTTTATTGTTGAACAGGATAAATACATAAAATGGTTGGCTTTAGTCATCTCTGGAAAAGTTAGGGTGTGGCAGGAAAATGAAGATCGGCAAATTCTACTGTATTACGTTAATCCTGTTCAAACGTGTGTACTATCTCTTTCTGCCACTTTTAGAGATTGCAAAAGCTTGGTGAATGCCAAAACGGAAGAAGAAACTACCATTATCAAGATACCTGTGAGGTACGCTACAGAGTGGGGTTTTAAATACAAGTCGTGGAATAACTTTACAACAAATGCTTTCATATTCAGTTACGAAGATTTGCTTCATTCCTATAAGAACTTAGCTTTCAACAAAATAGACAAACGGCTATTGGATTATATCCAATCCATTAGCCAGAAAAACAACTCTCCATACATTAACTTATCGCACAGTGAGTTAGCCAAAGAAATTGGTACTACGCGAGAAGTCGTTTCTAAAATTCTAAAGAAACTTGAATCCTCCGGCGTTGTAAATCTAAAGTTTAAACAGATTGAACTACGCTAAACCGTACTTTCTTCTAAATTTCTTTTCAGTTGTACCAAAAGGTACAGGTATAGCCCTACTCTCATCCATAGGTTTGCAGTGTAATTAAATGAATCGCAACGTAAAACAACAGAAAATGACAAAGACAAAAATTATTGCTATTTGCATAATGGCACTGACAACTATGAGCTGCAACACTTCGCAGACATCCACTGAGAAAACCGAAACAATGAACAAAAAAGAAACGTATGTATTGGTACATGCCGCTTGGTTAGGTGGGTGGCAATGGGAAGGTGTAGCCAAAAACCTACAAGAAAATGGACATACCGTAATTGCACCAGATTTGCCCGGGCACGGAAGCGACAAAACTTCTCCTTCAGCTATTACCATGGAAAATTATGTGCAGACACTTACAGACATTCTGGATATGCAGGATGGCCCTGTCATCTTAGTCGGGCACAGTTTCAATGGCATTACCGTAAGTAGAGTTGCCGAACTAAGACCAAAAAAAGTCAAGAGCCTTGTCTATTTAACGGCCTTTTTACTGCCAAACGGAGGTTCTTTCTTTGGAGCAGTACAGGGAGTACAAGGATCAGAAGCAGTAGATAATTTTTATCTTTCTGAGGACAAAACCTATGCATTGGTAAAAGAAGATGAACTACAAAATGCCTTTGCACACGACATACCAAAAGAAGCTTTTGATGGTGCAAAACCGTATATAGTATCGGAACCTTCTGCACCTTTAATGTACGAATTAGAAATAACCGATGAACACTTTGGCAGCATTCCCAAGTATTATATTGAATGCACAGAAGACAGGGCAATCCCAGTAGAAGTGCAACGAGCCATGTACAAGGGGAACGTAAAAAAGACATATACGTTAAATTCAAGCCATACCCCAAATTTCTCGCAACCTGAAAACCTTGCTACAATCCTTTTAGAAATATCGAAAGAAGACTAAAGGGCATAGCACTAGTAACACTAGCTAAAAGAGCACAATCCTTAAAGGATTGTGCTCTTTTGCCTATACGTCATATAGGCTAACAAATACAAAAGCGGACTACTTGATACTTTATAAAAGGCGGTTTTTTTTGCCTTTATCAAGACAGGGAGTAAAAGCAACTGGATTTTGAATAACACGATGACCAAATATTAAAATTGAGGGAATGTTAGAATAGCGATACCCTGACAGTCGAGTACAACACCTTTAATTTAGCAGAATTTGACGAATATCAATTGATCAGCTGCGAATATCAATTGAGTAGTGTTCTTATTCGCAAAAATACCTACTGTTATAGTGAGTATAGACGCATGTAAAGATTTAAGAGATACGTGTGTACTCATCTTTACCTCAAAAAAAAATAGTTTCTCGTCCTACCATACGAGTTTTCTATTATCCGTTGTAACACAAGGAAAGTAACGCATTAAAAATGGAATTAAAATTAGGGTAAAGAGGAAATTAAAGAACGATAATACAGTATGAAAATAAATATTAAGTGTTTTATAATTAGCTTTTTATCTGCTACCCTGCTACTTCTTTTTTTTCGAAATCATCCAAATGAGTTTTGGGAATTCTGTAGAACAAAAGCGTACGGGTTTCCTTTTCCATTAAGAATGGACTACTGTGATTGTGTAAGCGGATTTCAAATAGAGACCATCCTGTTTAAACTAGGTAATTTCATTTTAATATTCATACCAGCCTATGTTTTATCAATTAGATGCCCCCACTTTGCAAAACCTTCTAACCCAAAGGAATATAAAGCATAAACAACAATTTTTTAAAGTTGAATCCTTAGCCTTACTGATATTAGGACAGTGTCAAAATCAGTATTGTATGGGATATCCGTTCAGATTTGAGACTATTGGTTCTAATGATATCGTTCAAAAAAAAATTCTATTCTTTTTGCGTAGAAATCAACTCTAGCGTTCTAATTAATACTAAAGAGCAATAAAAGGTAGGCCCAATTTTGTACATTCGTCCTTACAAGAATGAAATACATACTACTCATACTACTATCGGCTTGTCATATGCAAAAAGAAGCAGACAGTAATAACATCCATAAACTACAAAACCTATGGACGCTTAGTTCTATGTCAGATGAAGACCTGGATCTAAACGATGCCAGCAAGCTCCCTACCTTAAAAATAGATGTAGCTGACATGAGAGTGTCTGGCAATGATGGCTGCAACAACATCATGGGAAGTATAGAGACGCTCACGGCCACAGAATTTAAATTTGGGATGCTCGCAGGCACCAAAATGATGTGCCAAGACATGGAAGTACCCCGCAAACTTGGACAGCGGCTGCCTGAGGTACGCACCTACATGCTCACACCACTTAAATTGCACTTCTATGATGCAGACGGCAATGAACTATTGACCTACAAAAAGGTTGATAAATAAATGAACCGTACCGAAGAACTACTTAAGCTACGTCCGAACATAAAAACCATTCAGCACGATCTGAATACTTCATCCATGGAGCAGTTTCAGAACAATACACTGCGTCCCATACTCAAGTTTCAGCACGATATACTTCTTGTACTCTTCCACGCTTGTTTAGCCAAAAACAAGTCCGCATTTACCGGACTGAGTGCAGAAGAAAAAGAGAAAAAAATCAATCAACTTTTTCAGAAAGATTTGCGTTTTAAGAATCAGTCTCTAGGAGCTATAGTGGGTATGCTAACAGCGGAGGAATATGCCATCTATGCAGAGGATACTTCTTCTTTGGATCGTAGGATCATCACTATGCTGAAGCAACGAATAATGAGTACCTATTAAATAAAGATAGTAGGTTAAACCGCATAGGTTGCGATTCAACCATACAGGTAGACGTAGCCTACATTGCCGGCAAATCTCCTGCCCCTTTGGTAGGCAAGTGAGTGACACCCATTAGATATCGGTCTACCTCTCTAGCGGCCTCTCTACCTTCTGATATGGCCCATACTATGAGAGATTGTCCCCTTCTCATATCTCCAGCCGTAAAAATATGCGGTATATTTGTTTGGTACTGGATAGCGTTATACCTTCCTTTTCGGTCTAGCTCTATTCCTAGTTGCTCGCTTAGTGATTTCTCAGGACCACTAAAACCGAGTGCCATTATAGCCAAATCACACGGCCATATACGCTCAGCACCCTCTTTTTCTACAAAAGAAACTACGCCGTCTTTCTGTAGCTTCATTTCTACTTCTACGGTTTTTAGACCCGTAAGTTTCCCAGCCGTATCTTGAACAAATTCTTTCGTCTGTAACATCCAGTTGCGGTTACATCCTTCCTCGTGAGATGAAGAGGTGCTTAGCTGTAGTGGCCAGTAAGGCCAAGGTGTATTTTGGCTTCTACCAATTGGCGGTTTTGGCATTATTTCCAAGTTAGTTACAGACGCAGCTCCCTGTCTGTTTGATGTTCCTACACAATCAGAACCCGTGTCTCCACCACCGATTACGATGACGTGTTTACCTTCTGCTGATATCTGATCAATCACATCTGCACCATATAGTTTCTGGGTTTGCTGCGTGAGAAAAGGCATTGCCTGAACCACATTTTCATTATCGCTCCCATGGCATTCTAGGGCTCTAGATTGAGTAGCACCTCCACAAAGAACTACTGCATCAAAAACCTCTAACTCTTTTATATCCATGGTCACGCCTACATTCACTTTGGTTCTAAACACAATACCTTCTGCTTCCAAAACGGTAACACGTCTATCTATGATTGCTTTTTCCAGCTTAAAATTTGGAATACCGTAACGCAACAAGCCACCTATGGCATCATCACGCTCCAAGACCGTAACTTGATGCCCGGCTCTATTGAGTTGCTGAGCCGCGGCCATGCCAGCAGGGCCAGAACCTATTATGGCTATCTTTTTCCCTGTTCTGCGTGCAGGTGCCTGCGGCTTAATCCAGCCTTCGGCAAATCCTCTTTCTACTATATTTTTTTCGATATTTTCGATAGATACGGGCTCTTCTACCAACCCCAAAACACACGCTTTCTCACACGGTGCTGGGCACAATCTACCTGTAAATTCTGGAAAATTATTGGTGGAATGCAATATTTTCAATGCACTCTCCCACTCATTTTGATGAACCATCTCGTTGAAATCAGGTATTAAGTTTCCCAGTGGACAACCACTATGACAAAATGAGATTCCACAGTCCATACATCTCGCACCTTGCTGGGATAGCTCCTCGCTTTCTAGCGGTACACTAAATTCTCTGTAATGACCTACCCGCTCGGCTACAGCTAAATTTGCTTCGTCTACACGTGCGTACTCTTTAAATCCACCTAATTTTCCCATGATTATACCACCTGAATAATTTGCTCTTTTTTCTGCTGCTGTAGTGCCCTCTTGTAGTCTGTAGGTATCACTTTTACGAAATGAGGTAGCCACTCCTGAAACGCACTTATCATTCGATTAGCCAATGGGCTTTTGGTGTATTTCAAATGGTTTGAGACAAGCTCATAGAGTACTATCTCATCATCTTCATTGAGTTGCTCTAGCTCCACCATACTCCTATTGCATCGTTCGTCATTGAATCTGCCATTGGGGTCATAGACATAAGCTATCCCCCCACTCATTCCTGCGGCAAAATTTCTACCTGTTTCTCCTAAGACTACCACAGTGCCACCAGTCATATATTCACATCCGTGATCTCCTACACCTTCTACTACTGCTACAGCTCCAGAGTTTCGGACCGCAAACCGTTCTCCAGCCTTGCCATTGATATATGCCTCTCCACATATAGCACCATAGAGAGCTACATTACCAATGATGACGTTGTCCTCTGGCTTGAAGGTAGTTTTCTTAGCTACCTTCACTATTAGCTTACCTCCAGAAAGTCCTTTACCTAAGTAGTCATTGCAATTGCCGTCTATTTTGAAGGAAACACCCATGGCTAGAAAAGCCCCAAAACTCTGCCCTGCAGACCCTTCAAAATCTACTAGGATAGTATCTTTAGGTAAACCTTGAGCTCCGTATATTTTAGAAATTTCATTGCTAAGAATAGCTCCTACCGTTCTATCGGTATTGCATATTTTTAGCATTATACGCGTCTTTTCTTTTCGATAGATAGACGGCATAGTTTCTTTTATTATTTTAAAATCCAGTACATTTTCCAGTGCGTGATCTTGTGATAGTGTATTGAAATTAGGTACTCGCTTCGCCTTAGCCGGTTTGTACAAAATTTTAGAAAGGTCTAGACCAAGTGTTTTATAGTGCGTAATCGCCTGGTTTACCCCAATCTTTTGTGACTGGCCTACCATTTCTTTAAGCGTTTTAAAACCCAATTGAGCCATAATACCACGCAGCTCTTCTGCCACGAAGTACATAAAATTAATCACGTGCTCAGGTGTTCCCTTGAAGTTTTTTCTGAGTTTGGGATCTTGGGTCGCTATACCTACCGGACATGTATTAAGATGACATGCTCGCATCATTATACATCCCGAAGCCACAAGAGGTGCCGTAGCAAAACCAAACTCCTCCGCTCCTAGTAATGCTGCTATAGCTACATCTCGACCCGTTTTCATCTGACCATCACACTCGAGCACTACTCTACTGCGTAGGTCATTGAGAATGAGTGTTTGCTGTGCTTCTGCCAGTCCTAACTCCCACGGCACTCCCGTATGTTGTAGAGAGGTGAGTGCAGCCGCACCCGTTCCTCCATCATATCCAGAGATCAGAATCACATCAGCCTTGGCTTTAGCTACACCTGCAGCTATCGTTCCTACGCCCACCTCAGATACTAGTTTTACATTTATTCTAGCCTCTCTATTGGCATTTTTTAAGTCAAATATCAGTTGAGATAAATCTTCTATGGAATAGATATCATGGTGCGGTGGTGGCGAGATAAGACCTACATACGGAGTAGAATTCCTCGTTTTGGCTATCCAAGGCACTACTTTCTTACCTGGCAATTGGCCACCTTCACCAGGCTTAGCTCCTTGAGCCATCTTTATTTGAATCTCTTTGGCATTTGACAAGTAATCTATCGACACACCAAATCTGCCAGATGCGACTTGTTTTATTGCACTATTTTTAGAATCTCCATTAAGCTCTTTCTGAAATCTACGAGCATCTTCTCCTCCTTCTCCCGAGTTGCTCTTGCCGCCTATTCTATTCATGGCTATAGCTAAGTTTTCGTGAGCTTCTTGACTAATAGATCCGTAAGACATCGCTCCTGTTTTAAAGCGTTTTACAATCTCAGTCCACGGCTCTACTTCATCTATGTGTATGGGATCTAGATTCACAAACTCGAACAGACCTCTAATGGTCATTAGACCCGCACTTTGTTCATTTATCTCTTTGGAGTAATCATCATAGCTCTGCTGATTATTCAGTCTTACAGCTTGCTGCAATTTGGCTACTGTAGTGGGATTAAACATATGCTTAGCACCGTTTCTTCTCCACTTATAAACTCCACCTGCATCAAGAGACAGTGCTTCAGCAATCTCCTCGCTCCCAAAAGCCTTCAGGTGTCTGTTCTTAATCTCAATCTCTATTTCCCTAAGACCAATACCTTCTATACGAGATGGTGTGTAAGGAAAGTATTTTTTGCTAACGGTTTCATTGATACCTAGTATTTCAAAAATCTGAGCAGACTGGTACGAGTGTAGCGTAGATATCCCTATCTTGTTCATTATCTTAAGGACTCCCTTGGCTACTGCTTTGTTGTAATTGTCAATTGCAACTTGTGCATGTCGCCTATTTCCCTTTTGCTTATGACTCAAAATTTCATTGACCATATACGGATTTATTGCACTAGCTCCGTAGCCAAACAACAATGCAAAATGATGGCACTCACGCGGCTCAGCAGACTCTATGATGATATCAAAACGGGATCTTATACCTAGTTTTACTGCAGAGTGATGAATAAATGAACAGGCTAACAACATAGGAATAGGTGCTAGCTCATCGGTCACTCCCCTATCTGAAAGCACTATAATATTGCATCCGCTAGCCACTGCCTTAGCTGTGGCAGCTACACAGGCATCCAGACTAGTTTCTAGTCCATTTACACCTTGATTTATATCATAGAGCACAGCGATAGTATCTGCTTTAAAATTAGGCTCTGAAATATATTTTATCTTATCTAGATCCTCATTGGAAATAATTGGATTTTGGATTTTTAGCTTTTTACAATGTTCCTCGCTCACCTCGAACATATTGAAGTCACTACCTACATGGATACTCACATCAGTCACAATATCTTCTCGGATACCATCAAGCGGAGGATTCGTTACTTGTGCAAAGAGTTGCTTGAAATAGTTATAGAGTAGCTGCCTTTGATCGGAGAGGACCGCTAACGGGATATCATTTCCCATAGAACCTATCGGCTCTATACCACTAGTACTCATAGGTGAGATAATCGTGTCCATGTCCTCTCGTGTATACCCAAATAAACGAAGACGTTTATCATACGATGTTTGTTCTACAGACAGTAGATTTTGGGTATACGGAATGCTTGATAATGGAAGTATATTTTTAGCTACCCATTCCCGATACGGATGCTTGGAAACGATATCCTTTTTTATTTCCTCGTCTTCAATAATTCTGCCTGCATTCATATCAACTAGAAACATCTTACCAGGTTCTAGCCTTCCATGTTGTAAAACATCTTCTGGTTTTATATCCAGTACACCAATCTCAGATGACATAACAACAAACCCACTTTTGGTAAGTGTATAGCGAGATGGTCTAAGGCCATTTCTGTCTAGCACTGCTCCTATCACATTGCCATCGGTAAAAGGTATAGAGGCTGGCCCATCCCACGGTTCCATGATACAAGAGTTGTATGCATAAAAAGCCTTCTTCTCATCCGATATGTTTTCATCTTTTTCCCACGCTTCTGGCACTACCATCATCATAACTTCGGGCAAACTCCTACCAGTCATAAGTAGTAATTCAACTACCATATCCATAGATGCGGAGTCAGACTTGCCATCTAAAATTATGGGAAACAGTTTCTTTATGTCTTCACCAAAAGCATCACTCTGCAACAAGCTTTCACGGGCCCTCATTCTGCTCACATTTCCTCGAAGTGTATTTATCTCTCCGTTGTGACACATGTAGCGAAACGGTTGAGCCAGCTCCCAAGACGGGAAGGTATTGGTAGAGAAACGCTGATGTACTAGAGCAAGTCTAGTAACCAATGTACTGTCTGCTAAGTCGAGATAATACTCACTAATGTGCTCTGGCATAAGCAGACCTTTGTATATAATAGTAGTAGTAGACAGGCTCGAGAAATAGAATTGACTGCCTTCGGATATCTTAGCTTGCAGTATAGCATTCTCACAAATTTTGCGAGCTGCATATAGTTTTGCTTTGAATAAATGGTCGCTTATTGAATCATGTTTGCCTATAAATACTTGTTTCACAGTTGGCTCATGCTTAGCCGCTATTTTACCTAAAACTGCAGAGTCTACAGGTACATCTCGCCACCCTAGTAGCGTTAGGCCTTGTTCCGCTAGGCATTGCACAAATTGCACTTTAGCGTATTGAGTCTGATTTGTGCTTTGAGGCAAAAACACCATTCCTACTGCATACTCGCCAACGCTTGGCAAACTAAAAGAACATTTTTTCACAAAAAAATCATGAGGGATATCGAATAAGATGCCGGCTCCATCTCCGGTACGTCCATCTGAACTGACAGCACCACGGTGTTCTAGTTTTACAAGGATATCCAGTGCCTTATGAATAATATCATTGGATTTTACTCCTTTTAGATTGCATATAAATCCAGCACCACAATTGTCGTGCTCAAACTCTGGTAAATAAAGGCCTTGTTCTTTAATCATAATAATTTTCTAAGTATTTGATATCCCATTCTCATTATTACCAAGTAACCAACACCTCCATCAGATATAGAGGTGCTGATCAATTAGTGTTTAACTAAAAAAAAAATGAATCTTTAGAGCATCTGCTCTCCATGTTGGCTTATGTCTAACCCCCTGTCTTCTTGATCATATCGTACCCTCATAGGAATCACAATATCTACAAATTTGTAGAGTAACCAACTCCCGAAAAATGTAAAAATTGAAACTAAAAACAGTGCCAACACATGATACAGAAGAGTAGTTGTATTGCCGTAAACTAAGCCAACTTCCGCTGCAAAAACCGCAGTAAGTATCATACCAACCATTCCACCTACTCCATGACTAGGAAATACATCTAGCGTATCATCCAGGTTTGACTTGGTACGTAGTCTTATGGCCCAATTACTCACAAGTGAAGCAACAAATCCGATAAAAATAGACTGACCAATATTAACAAACCCAGCTGCGGGAGTAATGGCGACTAAACCAACTACTGCACCTATACACGCCCCTATTGCCGACATTTTCCTGCCGACCATTCGCTCATAAAATACCCAGGTAATCATTGCGGTTGCAGAAGCAACATTGGTATTGGCGAATGCAATAACGGCATCTGTATTGGCTCCTAAAGCTGAGCCAGCATTGAATCCAAACCAACCAAACCACAGTAAACCAGTGCCCAATATTACATAGGGTACATTGGCTGGAACTTCTGTATTCTTTTTTCTCTTTCCTAAAAAAACCGCTCCCGCCAATGCAGCAAAACCTGCTGACATATGAACTACCGTTCCTCCTGCAAAATCTAAAATACCCCACTGCCTGAATAACCCATCTGGATGCCAGGTCATATGAGCCAGAGGACTATAGATAAAGAGACTAAATAATACCATGAACAGTATGTAAGATCTAAACCTAACACGCTCTGCCAAGCTTCCTGTGATAAGTGCTGGAGTTATGATAGCAAATTTCAATTGGAACATGGCAAATAACAAAAAGGGTATAGTTGCAGCAAACTCTGGATTAGGCTCCGCACCAACTCCTCTAAAGTTGAAGTAGGTAAGAGGATTGCCGATGAATCCGCCGAGACTATCCCCAAAAGCCAAGCTAAATCCAACTACAATCCAAAGCACACTTATAACACCGAGTGCGATAAAACTTTGCAGCATCGTGGATATAATACTTTTTTTATTCACCATACCGCCATAAAAAAAGGAAAGCCCTGGAGTCATAAGTAAGACAAGTGCACTCGCCACTAACATCCAAGCAGTATCTCCAGAATCTATACTTGATGAGAGTTCTGTATAATTTTCTGCCAATAATACGCTCAGTAATACCAGTACTGTAAGTGCTATAAAATTTATCCTTTTGCCCATCTTTTGTATAATCTATCGCGTTGCTATTTTATCGTATTGTTTCCGTGAATAATTCGTTTCAAAAAGCGATTTTTTTATCCAAAAGGCATTTCTAAAAAACTAAAATATATCGATTTATAATTAAAAATAATTTACATAACAAAAAGATAATTAGATATTTGAAGACTGAAATTTATGAAACATAATAAAGAAAATGACCTGTTCACCATTTTAAATGCCCTGAATAAATCGCAGAAGCTTTTGCTATCCAGAAAATGGTCGAAAGAACCCTACAAGTCATTTATTTACGTAAAAACATACCACGCGTTACTCAAGCAAAAAAAGTACGATGGCCATGAACTGGTAAACGCTATCCCCGAATTAAAAATACATCAGTTGGCGAATGTTCAGAAGGAACTGTACAGCAAAATATTGGAGTACCTGAGAGCACAACAGAAACGCACTCCTTTTGAAGAATACAGGACGTTACTAAAAAATTATAGCATACTGAAAGGATTAAACCTTCCTGAACAAGCCAACAAGTGGAAAAAAAAAGCAATCCTATTTAAAGCCACAAGCTCCATTATCAATGATGCAGTACTCGTAGACGAAGAGACGTACTACTACGAGACCATGTCTAAACCAGAAATGGTATCCGAATTTAAACTCTACAGCGACATGAGTCCATTAACCAAACAGCTAATGGACGGTTATCTACAGTTTAGGCAGTTTTATCTACAGCATAGGTTTAGCAAAAACGAAGAGGAATACCACACGCTAGAAGTACAGCTTAAAAAAATCACTAATGGCATAGACTATAATGACTTATCCCTATTTAATAAAATAGTCTACAACCGTATGCTGTATCACTACAATTACACACAGCGTAATTTTGTATTGAGTTACAAATACTCTTCTTCTCTTGTGACTATATATGAGAACTTCGGGCTTGCCAGTCACTACAAAGAAGTCTACCTCAAACTGCTTAACTATCAGTTGATGTGCCTATTCAGGCTCAATGCTACTAATAGATACGCCCAACTCATTGATAAATTTAAGCACCTGGAATTCCCGTCTAGCTTGCCCGACATTAACCTACTCAAAGAAACACATTTCAAGTATACCTTAACTCATACGATCAACCTGTACATGATACAAGGAGACTTTCGTGGCGGCTTACTTCATTTCAAAACACTAAACAATGCTTTTGAAACACTTGACAAGAAAAACAATGCAGGATATGTAAACAGTATTAACTACAAAATAGCCTGCTTGTATTTTGGCAATGAGCTCTACGAAAATTGCATCGTATACTTGGACAGAATCATATACAATATGGACATTACAGGCAGACCTGATTTGCAAATATTTTCACGCATTCTCAAGCTTACGTCTCTGTTTGAATTGCAAGACACAGAATACATTTTCGAGAATATACGAAGTGTATACAGCTACCTCGCTCGCAATAAACAGCTGGACAAGTTTCAAATAGAAATAATGCAGTTTCTGAGAGTGTGTGCCAAACTGCCTACCATAGAGATAAGACAAGAACTCGTAAATCTGCGAAAAGCAATGCTGGTAGTAGCTCAAAATAAGTTTGAGCAACGTCCATTCTTTTATTTTGATATCATTGGTTGGCTCGATAGCAAGCTGGATAAAAAATCACTCTCAGAAACCATTGAGAAGAGAGGACTGGGTCACCGCGTACTCTATTAAAAACGCATTTGTACGGGTATAAAGCCATAGCTTTGCACCCATGTCTGCCACACACAAAACCATTGCCGAGATACTTACAAAACTGAACATTACCGAACGTAATGATATGCAGATGCAAGCTCAGGCAGCTTACGAAAAACCGAAGGATATTGTCATACTTTCTCCTACAGGTAGTGGAAAAACATTGGCTTTTTTGCTTCCTTTGGTAGCCTCACTAGACCCCGCTATCACAGAGATACAAGCCCTTATCATAGCTCCTACGCGTGAGCTAGCTATGCAGATAGAGCAAGTAGCCCGCTCTATGGGCTCTGGCTACAAAACAAATGTAGTATACGGCGGCCGTAGTGGCTCTCAAGACCGTAGAGACATAGAAACACGTCCTGCTATACTCGTAGGAACTCCAGGTCGTATTGCAGACCACTTGGAGCGAGGTGCTTTTGCCACCAAGTATATCAAAACACTCATTCTAGACGAATTTGACAAATCGCTCGAAATAGGTTTTGAAGCAGAGATGATTTCTTTGATAGACAACCTGTCGTCTGTAGAAAAGAAAATTTTAACGTCGGCTACACAAGCCGTTGACATTCCCGTTTATGCTCAACTCAACGACCCTATTCGTATCGATTTTTTAGCTATACAATCCAGTAAGCTAAAAGAAGTACTCACCGTAGCTCCAAGAGAGGAGAAACTTCCGCATATGCTCAAACTACTCCAGCACATAGGCAATGTGCCGGGCATTATCTTTTGTAATTTTAAGGATACTATAGCAGGTGTCTCCACATTTTTGACCGAAGAAGGTGTTTCGCATGGCGTATTTTATGGAGGACTAGAGCAGCGAGATAGAGAGAGTGCATTAATCAAATTCAGAAACGGAACCCATCAAATACTACTGGCCACTGACCTAGCAGCTAGAGGTATCGACGTTCCAGAACTCGGGTTTATTCTGCACTACGAATTGCCATCTAGAGAGGAAGAATACATACACCGTAATGGTAGAACAGCCCGTATGAATGCCGAAGGAACTGCTTATATTCTAGCCCAGAAAGGACAAGACGTTCCGGAGTATATGCCAGAAATAGCAGAACTAAAACCTACAGGTGGCAAGCGTTTGCAAGCTTCTGAGTGGGCTACGCTATTCATCTCTGGAGGCAAGAAAGATAAAGTATCTAAAGGTGACGTAGCAGGCTTACTCATGAAACAAGGCGGACTCGCTCCGTACGAAGTAGGCATAATAGAATCAAAACTGGAATGCACCTTCGTAGCGGTAAAAAAAGAGAAGGTAAAAGAGGCTATAAGCAAAACCAACAATACCAGACTAAAGAAAAAGAAGGTACGTGTAACGCCGTACTAGGTACTACATCCTCCTATTACCAACCCATACAAATCGTCTATTTATAAAAGAGGCATCGGCAAAGGTGGCATTGCCCGCGGGATTACCTCCTGTAACGTGAAAGTCTGAAAAGGCAGCATGTTGGTTTACAAACCCGGCACCTGTCAGATTGAAACTAACGGGGACAAAGGCTTCATTCATCTGCTCTTCTATGACGACTTGTGTTTCTGCATCTGTACTAAAGGCCAAGCACGTTATTGCTCCTTTTGATACGGCTAATGAACTAGCGATAGCCACGGATTCCAATGTGTTTTCTGTCTTTACTAAAAACACCAGCGGACCAAAAAATTCTTCGCGATAAACAGTTGCACTTGCCTCTGTAGCTATAATCGTAGGGCTCTGTATTCTGGCGTTTGGGGCATCTGGATTTTCTACTTTTTGCGGAGCAAGAAGCACTTCTCCTTCTATTATTGCAATGCGACTTATGATTGTATCATTTTGCACAGCACCAAGTGTACCTGCACCCATTTTAGGGTGGTTTATCACACCCTTCACCGCTTCTACTAGTCTCGCAGCTACTTCATCAAAGGATAGCACTCCATCTTCCGTTTTTACCTCATTGGGAATAAATATATTTTGCGGAGCAGTACACATTTGCCCGCTATATAAACTTACTGAAAAGGCTATGTTTTGAGCTACGGCTTTTATCTCCTTCACAGAATCTATGATTACCGCGTTAATACCCGACTTTTCTGTGAATACGGTCTTATCCAAAGTCTCTACATAATCACCAAAGGCATTACCACCTGTATAGTCTACAAGTTTTATAGCTGGATGCTCTGCGAGTGCCTGAGTGATCGGATTAGCTACCGTATCCGGTGCGAGTTGAACGATATTGGCATCGTAGCCTTGCTCAGCAATAACCTTGCGAAGCTCAGCAACAAATAAAGCAATAGCCAAAACAGACTTTGGATGCGGTTTAATGATTGCCGTGTTGCCACAGATAAGATTGGCATACACACCAGGCACGGTATTCCATGTGGGGAATGTAGAGCACCCGATGACCAAACCTATACCTTTAGCAATAGGTTTCCAGCTTTTTTGTACGTCCAGCGAATAGTTGCCCATCGGTTTGCTAAACGCTAAGTCCTTGGGATAGCGAGTGAGTTCCTTTACGCCCATTGCGATAGCTTCTAAAGCTCTATCTGCTGCATGCGGACCACTGGCCTGAAAAGCCATCATAAAACTCTGCCCAGTGGTATGCATCGTAGCGTACGCTAGTTCAAAAAAGCGTAATCGCACCCGCTCTAGACTTTCGATGAGAACGCCCGCTCGTATTTCTATACTCGCACTCTTCCAGTCTTTGGCAGCAGCTGCACTATTCGAAATATAAGTATCTGCAGCCAGTGCTGGATACCGTACGCCTGTGCCGTATTGCCAAAGTGGTGAGACCTCTTCTCCTACCCACGTATCTGCACCTTGATTTAGCTGCGTAAAATTTTCATTGAGTAATCTACCAAAAGCTTCTTTCCCTTTGGCGTCTAACGCTGGGTCATACGCTTTGGGGTGCTCTGGATAGGGCGAGAAAAACTGACGAGTACTGAGAGCTTCTACGGCTTGACCAAGCAGCTCTTTGTGTTGTAAATAAAGTGCTGTATGCGTCATTGCGTGCTCTAGCTTGTTTGTTTTTTATGTATTCTGTTGAAATAGATGATTCCGATGACACCAAGTAGCATCATGACCATAGAGATAATCTCTGCTTGCGTGAATGCTACTCCCTTAAATTGGTCTGGATTAACCCGAATACTTTCTATGGAGAAGCGTTCTATTCCTGCAAATATGAAGTAGATAGCAAACAATACACCCGGTGCAAATTTCTTGCGTATGGACCATAGAATTGCAAAAATAGTAAGTGCCATTGCAATCTCGTATACTGGAGTAGGCCATACCGGATCTTCTAATATAAGGCCGTGTACATTATTGGGATAGTCATACGCCCACGCCCAATCGGGTAGCCAGCTCAACCAATCTGGCTTGGGAGCAAGGTTTTTTATACCCCAGTCTCCGTCTCCACTAAAATGGCAACCCATTCTACCGATACCGTAGGCTAACATCATAGATGGCCCACCTATATCGAGCATCGTTTTCCATTTTACACCGTGTTTATGTGAATACCAAAGCACGCCAATAGCTCCGCAAAGTAGCCCTCCGAAATAGGTGAGACCGCTGAACGGGTCCCTAAATAACACCATTGGGTCATCTACCAAATCACTAAAATGCTCCAAGTGGTGAAACAACTTAGCTCCGGCAAAACCGCTAATGGCAGCTACCATCGTTAGATTTCCCATCATCATATACGGATGAAAAGTCATTGTTTTGCCTGCTACATAAGGAGGTTCTTTTTTGAGTTGGAAATATTTTAAAGCCATAAAAACTACCGCTAGCAGAATACCCCAAAGCAAGGAACCCTCCATAGAGAGTATGAATGCCTGCGGATTGCCAGATAGCTGACTGAAATTAAGAGCCAAATACACAATCTTGAAACCAAATATAAAACCTACCAAAGTACTAGAGATATACTCCCAAGCCATATTTGGTTTGTCTATTGCTTTTTGAAAAGCACTTACTTTTCCTTCTTTTTCGTAACGTTTGAACTCTAGGGTCATCACCCAACTTGCCACTAAAAAAGCAAGGGCTACAAAAAAGCCAAACATCATTACGATCTTGAATGCTGGAATGCTGATACCAAAAATATCAAGAACGGCGTCGTATAAAGTGGGATACATATTGTTGTCTTAGTGCGAATTAACGTATGAAAATTTTAAATCAAGAAGAAGATCGTGTTAAATGTAGGGATAGTCTCGTTGAGTGTTACTTAATGTAGTGAAAACAGAATCCCATTCTCGTCCTCTTTTTGCGTAACAGGTAGACTCGCAATCATTTTTAAAACACCATAATTTTCAGAAATAAGCGATTTGGGTAGGTACAGCCCATATATATCGTTTGTGACCAAAGCAGCATGCCAATCAAACCCATCTACTACTACCCCCTGCTGTATGAAAGCCAAATTCGAATACAATTCATTGCTCTTGTAGTAGTTCCACGTCTCATCGCTTAACCGTGATAGGTAACCACTTGGCATCTTAAATGCATACAACTGCTGCAGTAGTAACTGATTCTCATCAAACTCGCCAAACTGCTGGTAGCCGTCGCGTATCCCGAACGGAAGCATGAGTATTTTTTTGCCATTCGTCTCCGAAAGAACACTTTGCTCTGAAACCGATAAAGATATCGGCTCCATATCCTCCTGTGCATGCTCTACGAAAAACAACATTACTGGCACCAACAAGAAGACCGTAAAGTTCAGTTTTATGTTCTTTGCTTTCCACTGTAAATGAACCACCCGAGCCATAAACAAAGCCCCAAATACAAATACCAACAAGATAAACCTATCGGGTGAACGTACATTATTGACAAAAGGAATAAAGTGTACTAGGGCCGTAATGTTATACCATATATCTGTTCCTGATATGCGAATAACAGGAAGAGTAACAAGTGTAAATAGTGTGGTAGCAAACAAGAAAAACCGAGTCCATATATCTTTATCCTTACGCTGCAAGTAGAGAACCATACACAGGATAAATAGTAGCATAAAACTGTATCCTAAGAAAATCTTATTGTCATTGACCGAATGCGGAAGATCCCAATATATCTTATCCTGAAAAAAGCGGGAATTCAATCCTTGATTTACCAATCCTCTTATATCTGCAGCGGCCCAAATAGCTCCTTTCTCATCCATACCACTCACTCTAAGCAGACGAACGCTAATGTGTCCTAGCACCAATACTCCTAACAAAACCAACGTCTTCTTCCAGTTCCAAGAGGAAAACCAGCTATCCAAAACACTGAACCACAAGAAATACGCTAGTACAAAAGCACAGGAATAAAACACGACATAGTAGCCCATAAAGAACCCAACTAAGAGTAATACTACAGTAGGCAAGGCATATCTTCCATTCACCGTAAAACCTTTATCATAAGGCATCCACTGCAAAAACGATAGCATAATAAAAGGCAATACGCCAATGAGCACCAAGTTGTAATGTACGCCTACTTTGGCAAGCACATATATACTAAATGCCGCTACATAAGCAGCAGATATAGCTAGCAAATACTGAATATCAAAATATCTAGCCAAACGATAAAAACCAATAAAGGCTACTACTAACTGAATGGCTATACCTAGATTAATAGACAAGGCGACATTGCTAAAGAGTAAATTGAGCAACCCAAACCAAATAGTATAGGCGTGCATCCACAGGCCAGTGCCGTTGGGTGAGCAGATGTAATCCGTATAAAAAGGGTTAGCACCTTGTTTTATTTGGTGGGCAAAGTGCCACGTATTCCAAGCGTAGACCTTAGCATCATCTGGATCATTGAAAAAGAATATGGCTGAGCTAAACTCACCGAAATACGGATGAAAATGCAAGCAATAAAACACGATACCCAATGCAACCACAAGAAGCGGCTCGAGATAGGGATAGTGCTTTTCGCGTATCATACAGAGCGGTAAAGATAAAAACCTATTGCAGATGCTCCTTCAAGCTTGCTTTGGCTAGGCCACTTTCATTGATAGCATCAAAACGTAAAAGCTCTACTTGGTTTACACGAGTAGCGTCGTAGGGTGCTTCAAAGCGGATATAGTTCTCTGAAAAACCTTGCATATTCTCGCCTTGTTTTTCTTCCTCCCACAGCACTTCCATTTCCTTACCCACCTGACTCTCGTAGAAAAAGCGTTTCTTCTTAGCACTTAGTATTCTAAGGCGTTTTGCTCTATCTGTCTTTTCCGCCTTGGTCACTTTACCTGCCATCTTTTTGGCAGTAGTGTTGTTTCTTTCAGAATAAGGGAACACGTGCAAGTAGCTAATGTCCAGCTCATTTAGAAACTGGTAGGTAGTCAAAAAGTGTTCTTCTGATTCTCCAGGAAAACCTACGATTACATCTACTCCTATGCAGCAATCTGGCATCTGCTTCTTGATGCGAGCTATGCGGTCTGCATACAAATCACTCAAGTATTTTCTACGCATTTTGGTAAGTATCTCATCATCTCCACTTTGCAGCGGTATATGAAAATGAGGAACAAACTTATCACTCGCAGCTACAAAATCTATAACTTCATTACTAAGCAAGTTAGGCTCTATACTGCTAATGCGGTAGCGGTCTATCCCTTCTACCTTATCCAGCTCTACGACTAGATCATAAAAAGTCTCCGCGTAGTCTTGGTCAGCACCAAAATCGCCAATATTCACTCCGGTGATCACCACTTCTTTTATATCTGTAGCGGCAACTTCCTTAGCTTTGGCAACCGTTTCTGCTACTGTAGCATTTCTACTTTTGCCTCTGGCTAAGGGTATGGTACAAAACGAACAAAAATAATCGCAACCATCTTGTACTTTGAGGAAACTACGGGTTCTATCTCCATAGCTGAATGCAGGAATAAAATCCTGTGTTTCCTTAATGTTTTTATTAAAAACGATAGCTTCCTCTTCCTTTTTCAAAGAATGAAGATGCTCGATCATATTGAATTTTTCTGCGGCTCCTAGCACCATATCCACACCCGGTATCTCAGAGATTTCTTTAGGCTTGAGCTGAGCATAGCAGCCTATCACCACTACATAGGCTTCAGGATTTTGCTTGAGTACACTCTTCACCGTTGTGCGGCATTTCTTATCCGCATTATCCGTTACTGAGCAGGTATTGATAATGTAGATATCTGCTTCATCTGAAAAATCTACACGAGAGAATCCGTTATCCTCCAACTGGCGAACGATGGTACTACTCTCCGAAAAATTGAGCTTACAGCCCAAAGTATGTATGGCTACACGAGACATGACTGCAAATTTAAGTTTAAGTCTACGATAAAAAGGAGTTTACGCATAATTTCAAAATCAGTGCTTGTATATGCCAATGGTACTGTACTTACAATCTGCTATAAAATTAGTGAGAAACAGCTTACCTTCGCTATCTCAAAAATGACCACAAACGACATACTCCGCCGTACACGTTACGCATTCGACTTTAAGAATCAAGAAATGCTAGACATGTTCGCATCTGGCGGCATTGCACTAAAGCTATTTGACGTAAAAGCACTCCTTTTCAGAGACGAGGACGACGAGTTCAGAGAAGCTACACATAGAGAGCTTGCCGGCTTCTTAAACGGGTTTATCAACTTAAAAAGAGGCAAACGTGAGGGTCCACAAGCTGAGCCGGAGGATGTCTTAACCAATAATATCGTTTTGAGAAAATTTAAAATTGCCATGAACTGGAAAGACGATGACATTCTAGAAACACTTATGCTCGGAGATATGCGATTTGGCAAACACGAGTTGAGTGCTCTTTTTAGAAAATCTACACACGATCATTATAGACTCTGCAAAGACCAACTCATCCGAAAATTTCTAATCGGGATGCACGTTAGACACAGACCGAAATAGAAAACACTCCGTACAATTCCAAACATTAAAGTTCATTTAGCTGTATATACACCGATGCAAAACACCGTAGAGCGTACCATACATAAGATATACCCCGCAGACAAAGTAAACATGGGCGGTCATTTGCTCGACCAACCGCTGCCGAATAATGAAGTCCAAAGCTTGGATCCGTTTCTGCTTATACACCATTGGAACCAGGTGCTTCCTGGCGGACAGCGACAGCAAGAAGCAGGTGTAGGACCACATCCACATAGAGGATTTAGTCCCGTTACGTTTATTTTCAAAGGAGCCGTAGAACACAGAGATTCTCTGGGTGAGCATGCTACAGTACACGCAGGCGGTACACAATGGATGTTTGCAGGCAGAGGAATAACACACAGCGAGCGTTTTCCAAGTGAGCTTACCGAAAATGGAGGCGAGTTAGAATTTATCCAGTTTTGGGTAAACTCACCTGCAGCCAATAAGATGGACCAACCCTACTACCAGCCCATACAACTTGCAGATACTCCGTTCATAGAAGAAGATAAATCTAAACTATGGGTCGTGAGCGGCAGTTACAAGGGAACAAAAGGGGCAGCACCTACCAACAGCCCGCAGCTACTACTAAGAGGCGAATTGCAAAAAGATGGCGTACTGGAAATACCCGTAAGCTCTACCTTCAATGCATTGGTATACGTGCTTGAAGGAGCATTGAAATCTGGCGAGCAAACCATACTAACAAAGGACATGGCCGTATTTCAAAATGATGGGGACACGATAAAAATTAAGGCCATGGCAAACACGCGATACATTGTATTGGCAGGCGAGCCTATCAATGAGCCGGTAGCTCAGTACGGACCTTTTGTAATGAACACAGAAACACAGCTTATGGAGGCGGTTAGAGACGCTCAGATGGGTAAAATGGGTGTTCTCATAGAAACCTTTGACTAAGGAGAACTAAACCGCATGGAGCTTCTGCGATTTAATCACCAATTCTCTTAGCTAAAATTTTCTTTCTTTGCAGACTACGTATGCAGATACACCTACCAGCATCACTCTCCAAAATTCTTAAAACCTATCTATTAGGCCTAGGCATTTTTACTGTTTTTCGTATTATTCTACTGATAGGTCAATGGCATCAACTCGGAGAAAATTATGAAATAGCCACTATCCTCGGAGCCTTAGTCATGGGTATTCGATTCGACACCGTTATCCTGTGTTATATCCTTGCCTTGCCCTTTCTACTATTGAGTGTAGGACTCTTCATACCCAAAGCCAACCGTAGATTGGAAGGTACGGTACGTTTTCTTGTCATTCTGCTGTGTAGTATTGCCTTCGGCATTTCTGCAGCAGACATCCCCTATTTCAACCATTTCTTTTCCCGATTGTCCATCACTGCTTTGGAGTGGATGGATAGCCCCATGTTTGTATTGGGAATGATCGCTCAAGAGCCCAAGTATTGGCTTATACTGTTGCCCGCAATACTACTTACCTGGGCTTTCATACGTACAGTGCATAGCATTTTTAAGGCCTCAAATCGTCCTACACGGCTTATTGCCAATATAGCATTTACGCTCATTGGTGCTCTCTTACTGGTAGCCGGTATGCGTGGCCGATTGGCACACAAGTCCCCCATACGCGTGGGAACAGCCTATTTTAGTCAG
>TARA_B110000902_G_scaffold227557_1_pt1 | contig 22964 bp, 15 predicted proteins | sample TARA_B110000902 | Tara Oceans TARA_B110000902 (sample SAMEA4398009) | marine metagenome | biome: Polar Biome; feature: [SRF] surface water layer (ENVO:00010504); material: water (ENVO:00002006), including particulate matter (ENVO:01000060) such as... | depth 5 m | reverse complement strand
TAATGAAAAATATCTTACTATCAAATTTAATTGTAATAAAATTTAAAGATCATCTAACTAAATTGAGAAATAAATTTTAACCTTATTTATAAATTATAGCAATATGAATAAAGTTCTTTAAAATGCTCTTTCATTTTTTGTTTTGCTAGTTGTGGGTTCTTATCTAGAATTGCATTAAAAATAGCTTGATGATCATCTATTCCTCTTTGTGCTAAATCGTCATCACAAACATGATGTTTTTCAAATTTTATGATAATTTCTGGTGTAATGCTTAGCATAAATGTATTCATCGTACTATTACCGCTTGCATTTGCAATTGCTAAATGAAACAACAAATCTTCTTGCACAGCGTCTTTACCATTCAAAACTTTAACGTTATAAGCATCCAATGCTTCCCTTAATTGAACTAAATCTTCATCTGTTCTTCTTAATGCTGCCAATCTTACTGTTTTAAGTTCTAACAAAATTCTTGTTTCTACTAAAGATTTAAAATCTGGCTCATCTAATCTTAAAATATCTTCAATCATTCCATTTAAAGCAATAACACCGATATTTGCAACAAAAGTTCCACTTTGTGGAATGGATTTTAACAATCCATAAAATTCTAATTTTCGAATTGCTTCTCTAATATTACTTCTAGAAACATTAAATTTTTCAGAAAGCATTCTTTCAGAAGGCAATTTTTCTCCAGGTTCCAAGTTCTTATAATTAATTAGATCTCTAATTCCAATTATTATTAGATTTTGACTTTTTTGATTTTCAGTTTTTGTTAGTACTTCTAAATTCATAAATTCTATTTGGTCATTTTTTGATTAACTTTTCACGGTTAAAGATAGGGTTAAATAGATTAATGTGAAACTTCCAATTTATAATACTTGACTTTTGAAAAAGAATTTTCTGCCGTCGTTGATAAATAATTCCCTGCTTTAAAATAATTTTCAAAAACACCCCACTTTTGAATGTGAATATCATTGTAAACTATTGATTTTCCATTCATCAAAACTTCCATTCTTCCTTCAGAAACTTTTACTTCTAAAGTAAATTTATCAAAACCTACATATTCTGAATACGTATATCCATCATCATCTCCCCAAGCATTGGTGTATAAGATTTCTGTATCATCCGCATCTAAATTTTTCAATACTTTTGTTTTTACTCGTACATATCCATTTACCCAATAAATTTTCAACATCGGTGGCGCATTATTATCATTTTCGCCTATTAAACTTCGCTGTTCATTGGTTAATCTGCCATGAATTTGCATGATAATAGTTCTGTGATAATTACCATTATTATCTTTGGAGATAGAAGCCATAGATAATTCTCCTTTTAAATTTCCTCCTTGTGAAAACTTCCAGTTGGTATTGTTACTTCCTGGTACCATCTGCTCTCTTAACTCTGTTCTAGAATAAGAAGAGTTTGTTGTAGAAGCACCTGGATAGGTGTAAAAAACGAGTGCACCATTAATAGAATCATTATGCATAAAAGGTTTTAAGGTTTCATTGGTTGCATAATTTAATATCTCTGGTGGTTTTACCTCTGTAGGATTTCCTATAGGTAATGTTACTTTCCAATTTGACAAATCAATATTTGGCAAATTGTAAGTAGGTGGAGTTGCTTCTGGAGTTTCATTTTCTTGATTAATTGCCGGTTCCAATTCCTCAATAGACTTACTTCCACAAGCAAAAATAAATAGTATAATTATTAAAAACAGGTATACTCCTAGAAATCTATACGTACTTAAACAAAATTTATTTTTTTTAAACATCTTTTAATTAATGACTGACTTCTAATTTATAGTATTTTATTCTTGAAAAAGAACCTTTAGCTGTTGATTGGAAATAATTTCCTGCTTTAAAATAGTTCTCAAAAACTCCCCATTTTTTTATATGAACATTTTTATAGACTTTATATTCACTATTATTTAAAACAATTACCATTTTACCTTCAGATACTTTTACTTCTAATGTAAATTTTCTAAAACCTACTTTTTGCTCAAAATTAAATCCTCTGTCATTATCCCAAGCGTCTTTGTATAATATTTCTGGAATAGTAGCATTTAAATTTTTCAATACTTTAGTTTTTACACGTATTTTACCATTGTCCCAGTATATTTTTAAAATAGGAGGTGCATTATTATCTTTCTGTCCTATTAAGTCACGTTGCTCATTGGTTAAACGACCATGAATTTGCATAATAATAGTCCTATGATATTTTCCTTTAGCGTCTCTTGTCGTTTCTCCCATTGCTAAGGTTCCTTTCATTCGCCCTCCTTGCTTAAAAGTCCAATTTACGTTGTCGTCTCCAGGCACCATTTGTTCTCTTAATTCCGATCTAGAAAATTTTGTATTTGCAGTTGTAGAATTACTAGGGTATGCATAAAACACTAATGCGCCTCTAACAGAATCATTGTACATATATGGCTTTAACGTTTCATTGGTTGCATACTTTAAGATTTCTGGAGGCTCTACATTAAACGTTTTCCCTTTTCCGTTTCCTTCTGGTATGGTTACTTTCCAATGAGTTAAATCTATTTTTGGTAGTTTAACTCGTTTTTTTACAGGTTTTTGTGTTTTTGTAAAAAAAATTGTTACTTTTTCTTTTTGTTGAAAGCTTGTAGCAATTACAAAAAGTAAAAGAAATAGAAACCTGTAAAAAAATATTTTAGAGTTAAACATTTATCATAGACTATTCTTTAGCCTTTATCGAAAAAGAATCAATTCTAGATTCATTTCCTTCATTAGAAATTAATAATCCTATCACATCATTTCCACCAGAATTAAATTCAAAATCTACTTTAACATAGTCATTTGCATCCGATTGATCAGAACCTACCGAAGAAGCTATAGGGGTAGCAATATCGTCAAAAGATGCTGCTGTTCCAGGTGTAATAGATACAGTAATAGTTCCTGCTGGACTTGTTTTCATTGTATAGTAATACGTTAATATATAATCTGAATTTGGAGATACTGTCAATTCTTGATACGCTTTTCTACTTCCATCCGAAGGAAATTTAGCTGCTTTTTCACCTTGATATACTGGGCTTGTAGTAATTTGCATGATATCAGCACCGCTAATTCTCCAAGAATCTCTTCCGTCTGATGTTGCTCCTCCGTCCGAATCATCGTTTTCAAAACTAGCATCATGGATTGTAGGGATAATTGCAGAAGGTGCTGCTGGTTCAACAATTTCGATAGTAATTGAAAATGTACTAATAACGTTTAAAGCGTCTGATGCTGTTAACGTAATTGTAAAAGTTCCTTCTCCTGAATATGTATACGTAGGTTCTGCATCAATAGAAGTCCCTCCGTCCCCAAAATCCCAAGCAAATTTAGTCGCACTTGTAGATTGATTAGAAAAACTATAAGTTTTCCAAATATCACCTACTCCTTCACCTTGCGTTGCAGAAAACAAGGACGAAGGTGGAGTTAAGTCTGCTATAGAACCTGCTTCTGGTAATACATTGTCTTCACAAGAAGAAAGAGTTACTATAAATATTAGTATTGTAGCAATACCTACATAACTAAATATGCTATTTGTTTTTTTATATATTCTATTTATTTGTTTCATTATTAATGTTTTTAATGTTAGCTATTAAAATTAATATCCTGGATTTTGCTTTAAAATACCATTGCTAAGTCCTATTTCTCTTTGTGGAATTGGCAATAACAAATCTGAAGAAGAGAATCCATAATTATTTGCCGCTGAAAAAGCAGACAATACATCTTGTACGATCCCCATACGCATTAAATCAAATAAACGATGATTTTCAAAAGCTAGTTCTACTCTTCGTTCGTCTAACAACTCTTGTTTAGAAATGGTTCCATCTGTATCAACTGGCAGTCCTGCTCTATTTCTTACAGCATTAAAAGATGTCAAGGCATTTGAACTTGAAGTACTTGCACCTCCTGCCAAAATAGCTTCTACGTGCATTAACAATACATCTGCATATCTTAATACTATCCAATCATTTCCTGCCTTTTGAGGATCGCTAGAAGTAGCAGTAATTCCTAAAACTGTATCGCCATTTGGTAAATATTTTACCACTTGATGTTGGGTTGGTTGTGAGACATCAACTCTGTAAGAAAACTGTGTTCTATCTCCTCCCAAAGCATCTATAGCAAGTTTTGCATCTTGTGTGACATAATTCACACCTGATGATCTACCAACAGCATTTAACCATTCTGCAGAAAAATTTTGACTTTCATTAGAATCTTCAATATATCCAATTGCAAAAATAATTTCTCCATTCTCTTCTTGATAAAAGACATCTTTAAAATTTGCTTCTAGTGAGTATTCTGCTGAATTAATAACGCTTTCACACAAAGTTTGTGCTTCAATATAATTACCTAAAGTTAATTGTACTTTAGCTAACAATGCTTGCGCTGCACCTTTTGAAGCTCTAAGTTTCGTTCCATTACTTAACCCTGAAATAGCAGTTTCTAAATCACTTACAATTAAACCATATACAGAAGCACTAGCCACTCTTGTGTATGTCTTTTCTTTATCTTCTGGAGAAATCACTTCATCGACTAAAGGTACATCTCCATATAAACGTACTAAATTAAAATATGCATATGCTCTTAAAAATTTAGCTTCTGCTTCAAATTTTGCTGCAGAACTTCCAGCTGCTTCTATGTTTTCTAAAACTATATTGGCTCTAAAAATGACATTATAAAAACTCGCATAATAATCCGCTACAATACCATTGGTAGCTTCTATAGTATAGCTTTCGAACTGAGCTGCTTCTCCTTCACTACTTTTGGTTCTTGTATTATCGCTACGCATTTCTGTAAGATAGAATTCGTACATAATGCCATGATTGTCATTAGTACTGTTAGAATTAACTCCCTGGATACCATCATAAATGTTAAAAATAGCGGTTTCTACTTGTTCTGCAGTTGTATAATAGTTAGCACCTGACAATACAGAAGTTGGTACTGGTTCTAAAAAGTCATCGCTACAAGAAGCAAAAAATATTGCTGCGAATACTACTAATAGTGTATTTTTTATTTGTTTCATAATTTTTATATTAAATTAAAATTCTATGTTAAGTCCTAAAGAAACCGTACTAAATACAGGAGACCCTGCTCTTTGGTATCCATATGTGGTAGAACTTGTATCATTAATAGATTCTGGATTAAACCCAGTGTAACCTGCTGCAGTTAAGTACATTAAGTTTTGACCAGAAACATATAATCTTCCTTTAGAAAACCCTAGTTTTGAAACTATGTAATTAGAAAAATTATAGCCAATATTTACATTACGTAAAGCAATATATGATGCATCTTGAACTATATCATTTGTAAATATTTTCTGCTTTATAAATTCTTGATTTGGTGTGGTTGCGGGATTAAAATCTTGGCCACTATTAAAGTGATTAAAGATATATTGATCCCCCATATTTCTTACTTCTGCACCATGACTTCCTTGAAACATAAAACTAACATCTACGTTACCAATTTTAAATTCATTAGACAAACTCCATACAAAATCTGGATAAGGACTTCCTAAAATTGCTTTATCATCGTTATCTATCAATCCATCACCATTCAAATCTTTTACATATACATCTTGTGCTTCTGCACCAATAGGATGAAAAGGATTATTTAGATATTCTGCTGGAATATCTTTATCAACAACCCAACCGTAAAAAGAAGAAATTGGATTCCCTTCTGAATTAATCCATTCTGCTGCTCTTTTAGCATCTACACTTTGAATTTGACCATTAGAATCGGCAAAATTTATCAGTGTATTTTTATTTCTTGATGCAATAAATGTAGAACTCCATTTGAAATTTTCTTTAGAAATATTTCTAGAACGTAATTCAAATTCTAATCCAGTGTTTTCTACTTCTCCAATATTAACTAAAGCACTACTAAATCCAGTAGCAACAGAAACAGGATTATCAATTAACAATTGATCACTTGTTCTTTTATAGTAATCAAGAGAACCTGAAATCACATTATTAAAGAGACCAAAATCAATTCCTGGGTTAATTTCTATAGAACGTTCCCATTTTAAATCTGGATTTGCAATATTTAGAGGGTTAAAACCTATAGCAGTTGAATTACCTTCAAAAACAGCATTGGTAGTTCCAATTAAAGATAGGTAAGGATAATTATCTATTTGATTATTTCCTGTATCTATACCTGGATTCCCAGTAATACCGTAACTAACTCTAAACTTCAAATTAGTAAGAACTTCACTTTCTTGTAAAAATTCTTCATTATGCACATTCCAACCAACAGATACTGCAGGAAAATTACCGAACTTGTTATTTGCTCCAAAAACCGAGGCACCATCTCGTCGAACACTTACAGAAGCTAAATAGGTATCATTATACGCATAGTTAACTCTAGTGAAAAACGAAAGTAATCGGTTCTCATATGCTTCAGAAGCCGCAGTAACCGTTAAAGGATCAGCTGCAGAAATTGTTTGTAATACATCTGAAGAATATCCTGCACCAAATGAAGCGCTATAATTTGTATTCCAACTTTCTGCACCTGTTCCCAAGATCGCAAAAAATTCATGATTTCCAAACTCTTTAGTAAAACTTAAAACACTTTCCGATACTAAATGAATTCTATTTGTACTTGCTAAATCTAATTTAGCAGCAGAAGCTCCATTTCTATTAGACAAGACTCCTTGCCATCGAGAATACTCAGTATTTTGAAAATCTCCTCCAAAAGAAGTTTTTAAACTCAAATCATCTGTGAAGGCATATTTTGCATATACATTACCAAAGACTTTGAATTTTTTATCTCTACGTTCACGTTCTAAAACTTTGGCCGCTGGATTGGTGTTTGATGTATTACTGATATCTGTACCACTACCTGTGCTTGGTGCACCCGCAGCTAAATCATAATCGTCAAACATTCTCTGAATAGCATAATCACCAACCTTTGCATTGGCATACTTACCTCCATCTCTAGTTCTATTTACAAATTTTATGGTATTTTCATCTAAATACATTGGCAACCAAGATGGTTGTCTTAAAATATCATGTGTAGATCCATCAAAACGTCTCCTATTTGTATAAGAAGGAGATAGATTAGCACCAAAAGAAAATTTGTCGTTTACTTTTGTATCAATTTTTAATCTGATACTGTACTTTTTATAATCATCTGTCAATAAAACCCCTTCATCATGAATGTAATTTAAAGCAGTACTGAATTTTGTTTGCTTACTCCCACCTCTTACAGCAAAAGAGTGACTGACAATATTTCCTCCATCAAAAATAATGTTTTGCCAATTATTATCAACACCTAATAATTGCTTATACTTAGTTATATCAGACAAGACTCCATTAGCAGCCATTTCTTTTGCTACAGTTTCAGCTACCGTAAAATAATACGAATCACTTTGTCTTGCTTTCTTAACCCCTGTATAGGTATTATAACTAAATTTTGTTTTTCCTTGTTTACCTTCTTTTGTGGTAATCATAATTACCCCTTTACTTCCTCTAGAACCATAAATAGCTGTAGAAGCAGCATCTTTCAATACTTCAAAAGAAGCAACATCATTCATATCTAACGAACCTAAGAAATCATTATCAACGACCAAACCATCAACTACAATCAATGGATTTACATTACCTGAAATAGAACCAACCCCACGAATACGAATAGTAGGTGCGGAACCTGCTTCCCCCTCTGTAGACTGAATGTTTACACCAGAAACTTGCCCTATTAAAGCGTCATCTACCCTAGAAACGGCAATCTGATCTAAACTTTCATTAGTTACTTTAGATATAGCCCCTGTTAAATGAGATTTCTTTTGAGTACCATACCCAACAACTACAATTTCATCTAAATTAGTCGTATCTTCAACCATCGAAATAGTTAAATTTTGTTGATCTTTAATAGAAACAGATTGCTTTACAAATCCTAAGTACGAAAACTCCAAAACGTCTCCTTTTTGAACTTTAATCTCAAAGTTTCCATCAAAATCGGTAGAACCTCCTTTGTCGGTATTCAAAACCCTGAAGGTTACCCCTGGAAGTGTTGTATTGTCTGCCTGTGAGGTTACAATACCTTTTAAAATGTATTCTTCTTGTGCAAATACTGAAATGTTTAATAACATTACGAATAGTAATGCTATCTTTAGTTTTAAATTCATAATTTATGTTTAAGTTTAAAAAAAATATTAGTTTCATCTATCTTTTAATGAAACGGACCCTTAACAACTTTCACGTAATTTTCAAAAAAGGAAGTCTTACCGAATAAAATGGTAATGGATTGTGTACATTTGCTGTACTCATACTTAATTTTTATAAATTTTGTGTTAGTTTATACTTCCCTCAGAAGAAGTGTTTTTTTTAAAGGATAGGCGTATACCTGTCCTTTTTTATTGTTTAAATATCTATTTATCAATCATATAACATAGTTTTAAGTTAGACTTAATATTGGATATCCAGATTGGGTAACCAGATTGGATAACCAAATATAGTTAAATATTTCTTAAAAACAAAAAAAAAATGATTAATTACTCATATTTAAGGTACTAGACCATAAAATCTTCTCTAATTGGGCTAAAAACATCTATCAAAATCCCTGCTTTCATGCAAGTAGCTCCATGTAAAACGTGAGGTGGAATATATACTGAATCTCCATCTTTCACTGTTTGTGTTACTCCACCAATTGTAAATTCCCATTCTCCGTCTATACAATAGGTAACTTGAGAATGATGATGTTTATGCTCATAACCTATTCCTCCAGCATCAAATGCTACTTTAACAAGCATGATCTTGTCATCATAACCCATTATTTTTCGTTTAACTCCTTCACCAATTACTTCCCAGTCTTGGTTTTTGTCTAATAAAAATTCTTTACTTGCTCCAAATGTTTTCATTTTTTTTCTTTATTTTATTATTTATAATAATAAGAACCCACCCATATGTAAGTTTTATTATCAAGGCTTATTGAATGTTCTTTGTTTTTATCACTATTAATATTTGACAGAATTAGTGTTCTTTCTTTTCCTTCTTTAAATTGAATTTTAATAGCTGTATAATTCACCTCTTCGCTTAAAACTTCAATTTTAGAAAAATTACTGTACGCATTATTAGCAACCTCAAAGATTGGGTCATAAGTTCCATGAGATTCTATAATAGATGCATAAACTGTATTTTTTGTATTCTTTTTTCTGATAATTATAGAGGGATCTTTTCTTAAATTAAATTCTGGATCATTAGCACCAATTCTAGCTAAAATAATTTCATCCTCTTTATTCGTTGCAGATGTTATTGAATAAAAACTTCTATTATCTAACCATGTAAACTGAATACTTTCTGAATTTGCAACGCCACTTCCTTCTTTCCAAATATGGTTATACCCATGTTTTGTACCTAAAGGTGATAATGTTTTTGGGGTGGTATAATCAAAACTTGTAGAAATAATTTGCCCGAAATAGTAAAAAGGTAAATCGTAATTATTTTTTTTATCTGATAAAACCTTAGCAACATCAATAATAAATGGTTTTATTCGTGCTGAATCCTTTACCATAATTATGGTTCTATGAAGCTCAGTTCCTGGATATGCGTTATTTTCTTTTGCACTTACAATTTGAAAATTAGGATTGGAAACATCAAAGACATATATTTCAGAATGATGTTGGCTTCCAATTTCATACTTCCCATTAAAATGAGCCATTTCATTTTGCGTTACTGTATTATGCGCAATGGTCTGCTTTGCCCAAGTCTTATTTTCTTTTAGGTAATTGCCTCCTCCTTTTTGCTCGATATTTACAAATCGTGCTAAGCCATAATCTTGAAGAATTTCTTCGCCTTTTTCATATAAAGAATATGACAACTTATCATAATGACCATGACTAGAGCCTTGGGAAGCATACTTAAACACCAACTCAATATTTTCATTTCTCAATATAGCAACGCCCCCTTGTTTTCCCTTCGGCCCATCAGAAAGGTTAATAGATTTTTTATTGAAAGGTTTTGCTTTACCATTTTTAATACCAAGTGCGACTGCTAAACCTGAATCATCTAATAATACTTGGTCTTGTTGCTTTGCAATACTTAATAAACCAGAATCTTGATCTCCATAATGATAAGACACGTCTACTGCAGTTACTAAAGCACTGTTATAATAAGACATTCCTTTTTGACCATCGTTAAGTGGGAAAAAATCGCCATCTGCATCCGATAAATTCAACAATGCATTTATAGATTTTAGAAGTACACCTTCCTTATATTCAAAAATTTTGAGTTCTGGTTTTACATTATATAATCCTTCTGCAAATACTAAAAAAGGATACATGGCGTAACGCTGATAATATGGTCCTTCATTATAATACCCATCTGGTGAAAAAGGTTCTTCTATATTAGCCAAAAATCCTGCATTTCCGTCTTTATTTAAAAACCCACCATCATCATCTTTTTCTTTAGTATCTAATTTTAAATCTTTAATTCCGTATAAAGCACGATCTATTAGTTCTTGGTCGTTCATTACCAAACCAATCATACCCACTGCTGCATTTCCCCAGGTACTGTGGTTGTGAACGCGTTGGTAAAATTGGGGACTATCAACAGAAATATGATCTGCAAAGGGTCTGAATAAATTTGTTTCGAGTTTATAACGTTCTTCCTCAGTTAAATAATTATAAATACAATCGTATGCTTGACTCACATAAACCAACCAATTAGAATCGTTGAGGCATTGCCAGAATAATTTACCTCTGGCATAGGATCTTGTTTTTGGATGCAAAGGCAACGTTTTATATAAGGCTTCATATTGCATTAGCATGTCTTTTACATACTTGGCATATTTTTCATCTTCTAAAATTTGATATAATACTCCTGCTTTCTGCAATACAAACCAATTACGTTTATGTCTTGAATGTGTATAACCCCCTGAATAATCTTTTGGAATGGGCACATCTATACCTGAAGCAATTTCTACATCTATTTCTTCTTTAATTTTTTGAAGTGAATTGTCAAAAATTGGAATACTTCCTAATTGTGCTCTAATAGCTTTGACGCCTTGTGCGGTTATAATTAATTTAGGATGTTCCTGAGAAGATGATATTTTAATTTCAGAATCTGAGGAAAGAGAGGTGTCTTCATTTTTACATGAAAGTGTTAATAAAAGTACTGCTAAGAGTGTTGGTATATATTTATATCCTATCATTCGTGAAATTAAATTAATTTGAAATTACTATCATTTTTGATATCATCTGAGTACTATTCGATAAATTTACAATATATGCCCCATTAATCAAAAATGAAGTATTTATAGTTAGTTCATCTGCATTAGTATCAAGGTTTCTTTCAATAACTTTTTTACCTTCTAAACTATAGATTTCTATTCTATCTATCTGGATATTTAAAGCTTTAACATGCAACTTATTTTTTGTAGGAACAGGATAAAGCGATATACTATTTTGCAAATCAACTTCGTCAATCGACAAAACCTGAGCGCCATAAAATTCTATTTCTCCGATAGCCGTCCATATACTTGTTCTTGTATCTCCTATACTATTAAATCTTCCATAACCTAGTAATTTCACATAACGTGCATTTACATTTGCAGTAAATTCATATTGATTAAAATATGTTGTATTCGTTGCCGTTAACACTAAATCTCCTGAGGTTGGTAGTACCTTTATAAAATCTGACGGATCTGTTCCTGTCGTAGAAATCCAAATTTGAATCCCAAAGGCATCTGATTTATTTGTGGTACTAAACTGAATTAAATCAAGATTATGAGTACTCTCCAAATCATATATTATATATTCTCCATCGCCTTTGTAATCCCCAGACACAACAGCGCCATCATCGGCTGCCCAAGCTGTGCTATTATCCTTATCCAAGGTATTTGATGCATAATTGGTTTTACTCCCACCAACTTCTTCTTTTGAGAAAGAGTGAATGGTAACAGGATCTCCCGTTACTCCTGTATTAATAAGATCATATAGATCTGTTACATCTGCTCCTTCTTGAGTAACACTTAAAGTTCTTACAATAGCATCACCTCCTGGGATTTGAGTGAAAGTAACACTTCCAGTTCTACGAGTTGAATCTGCATTTTCAGTAACAGTTACGGAAACTGTTGCATCACCAGTACCTGAAGTAATATCAATCGATATCCAAGCATCATTAGATACAGCGGTCCAACTTATATTTGCATTGACCGAAACATCATTACTACTAGCTTCAGAAGTAAATATTGGCAAGCTATCAACAGTTAACGATTCTACGACTACAATAGTACAATCACCATCCGTTATATTGACTCCTAAATTATCTACAAAACAAGCTCCAATCCCATATCCTACCATAGCATCTGTAGTTGGTTCATAAGCACCCATATCGGCACCTTTACCTGCAGAACCTGCTCCTGAAAACGTAAAAATCTCTCTATCTGCAGTAGCTACAATTCCTGTTTCTTCAGAAAAACCTGCGTTAGTTACTCCCAAAGAAGTCCCGGTAAAAACATTACCCGTGTAATTTAACGTTGTACCAAGATTAGTATAAGAATTAGAAGTGTCACCAGATATAACGGCTGATAAATTTGGATCTGCAGGGGCAAAATAAATTAAATTATTTTCAATTGTTCCAGTTGGATCGGTTGAACCTTTAGCGGTGTTATAAAACAACGGTGCGTTCGTATTTATAATGGTATTATTAGAAAGGGTGATATTTTCAGACTTCTGATAACCGTTAGTGGTATTTGTAGCAGTACAAATAACGGCGTTGCTATCTCCTCCTCCAATAAATGTGATGCCATTATTCCATTTAGCTTGACTGTTAACTGTAGTACAATCTTGAATATAATTATCTGTAATTATGTGGTTACTATCAGTAATTCTTATCCCTCCAGTTCCATCAACATCTTCACCCAAAAAGTAATTTCCTTCTACAATTGCGTCAGATCCATGTCGTAATACTAAAGATCCTCTACATCTTCTAAACGTGTTATTAATATATAGGTTGCCTTTGCTTTTGTTACTAATGATTTCATTTTCACCATCAGCTTCAACAAAATAGTTGTTGTTTACCACAACATTAGTATTCACATTTTGTTCATCGCTAGCTCCTATACGTATAGTTTCACTATCTCCAGCATTAGTTAATGACGTATCCGTTTTGGCATATTTATAGAAATAATTATTACTAATAGTATGACCAACTGTTGCACATCGATCAGCTTCAGCATTATATTGAAGTTCAACTAAAACCATAACTCCTGCGTTTGATTTATTCATAAATGAACAGTTCGTTACAGTATTATGAGTTCCATATAACACAATCCATCTATGTTTCACACTTGTCCCAACCTCAAAATCATTTGGATCTACAGTTAAACCATCGATCACACAATTTTGAATTTTACTATGATTTGCATAATCTGAACCATTCCTAAATTGAATGAAATTACTAGCGCCATATCCGCCTTGCCAATGAAAACCATCGACCACTACATAATCTCCGCCAACATTCATTTGTAGGCCACCCGTAAACTTAACGCCCCCAGGAGATTCTGCTCTAAAAATAATTGGATTATTTGAAGTACCATTGCCAATAAAGTCAATTCGTTCATTAGAATTGTAAATCCCGTTTGCTAAAATAATTATATCGCCCGCCACATAAGTATTGTCTTCTAGTTCTTCTGGAGCACTAATATTATAGGTCGTTTGCCCAAATGCTGTAACACAAAATAGTAACAGCAAGTAAAAAGTGATTTTATCCATTTGTTAAGTTTTTATTAGGTGAGCATAAATTGGTTAACCATTTTGGTTAACCATTTTGGTTAACCAAATATAAGGATATTATTTTTCTCAACACGTATTTACCTTTTTTTTTATATTTTCAAAGAACAATTTCGTAGGATTTAGCGTTTAATTTTATATAATTTAACGGCTAACTACATATTATAAACACCTCCATTGATATCCAATGTAGCACCCGTTATAAAGCCATCATATTCAGATGCCATATATAAAACTGCTCGTGCTACGTCAGCAGCATTACCTGCTCGCTTAATTGGAATGCCAGCTGTTGTGGCATCTGCTGATTCTTTTGTTGTATGGGTATTATGAAATAAAGTGCCAAGTATAAGCCCTGGAGCTACAGCATTTACTCGTGTGCCTTGTGGTCCTAATTCTGTAGAGAGTGCTCGTGTGAATGTTAAGATCGCACCTTTACTTGTTGCGTAAGCCAATGATCCTGGATGCCCACCTTTTCGCCCAGCGAGTGATGCCAAATTAACAATACTACTATTCTTGTTTTTTGCTAGATAAGGCGCTACTGCTCTTGTTACAAACAGCATGGATGTGAGATTAATGTCCATTACCCTGTGCCAGAATTCAGTGTCCATTTCGTTCAGCATTTTACGTGCAACAAGTGAACCAGCGTTGTTAATAAGTATATCCAAACCACCAAACGCTTCTATTGTTATTTCAACTAGTGCATTGGCGTCGGCTTCTTTAGTTAAATCTCCACTTATAATTACTGCTTTTAGCCCATTAGTTATTGCGTATTCCTTCAACTGTTTTGCTGTATCTGCGCTAGAAAAATAATGGATGGCAACATTAGCTCCACTATCAATAAAATGCTTAGTGATTGATTCTCCGATGCCTTGAGCACCAGCAGTTATAAGTACGTTTTTGCCAGCTAATTTATTATTTTTCATAGTATCTTACAAATTAATTGATTTAATCGTTTTTAGTAAAATAGCCTTCATTTGAAATGGCAATATCACTCACAGATATACTTCCGGATTTAAACCAAACTTCTGCATAGTTTCCGTCTGCATATTGTTTTTTAATATCGCCTCCATGTGTTTCTGCACCAGGACACCAATTTTTATTTATTTCTGGTAATTTCCCATTGGTTTGGTTGTAAGACCCTAATTTAAAGAAGCAACCCTCACCTGCATAACCATTTTTTCGTTCTACGCCATCTTGACCAATTGGTGCAAATAGTTTTTGTGTTTGCGCTGGCATATCTGCAGTTCTTGTGTATTCTGACACGATTAAGTTTTTTGTAAACGTTTTTGTTTCATGACCTTTGCTACTAAATTTTAAAGTCATAATACCCGCTTTAACTTCAATCTCATAACTAAATTCTTCTCCTAAAGCAATTCCATCTTTAGGTTCTTCTGGATATGTAACTGCATCATTTCCTACAGTAGAAAAATCATGACCCCAAACTGCTGTGGAATAATCCCATCTTCTTGAATTATCGCCTGCTGTATTGATTTCGTAATGCCAAAAAACCGATCCTTTGGTATGACCTGGGAATTTCTTGTAAAATATTTTAAGAGGTTCGTTCTCGTGCCCATCTGCACTATGAATTTGACCAATAACAACCGAGTATGAAGCGGCTACACGCGCATCACCAGTTGCAGATACATTCATTACTTTAAGTGTCGCTGATAATTTATCATTTGCTGTTTTTGGATACCATTTTTTTACTTGCGCTAATTCTGTTCTTGTATTATTTGAAGTTCCATGTGTGTCTCCACCATTTGGTGCCTTAAAAACGACCCAATTACTGGTCGTACCATTTGCTGTAAAAAAGAAATCTTTATTTTCAAAATTATTTGCAGTGCCTGCATTTGAACCATCTCCTAAAATCAAATTCCAATGATCAAAAAATGGAATGACGTCGCTTGCATAAACGGTTTTATCTGCTAATTTTATGTCTGATTTTTTAGTCTCATTTTTACAATAATTAAGTATTAGAAAAACACTAAAAACTAAAAGCGTTGCTATTAGTGTAATATTAATTTTCTTCATTTTTTTATTGTTTCGTTTTAATTAAGTATTAAAAATATTCTGTTAATGCTACAATTCCGTTATACGATATAATTAATGAAAAAAGCAATGCAGAGAACAAACCAGCATTAACAAAAACACTTGTTTTGTAACCTTTCATAATCGTCTTATTATTAACCATAATTAGAATTCCAATAATTACTAATGGTAAGACAAATACATTAAATACTTGTGATAGAATTTGAATTTCAATAGGATTCGCGCCAAATGCAGGACCAATTAATGCCACCAAACACGCTACAGCTGTTATAATTCTAAACTGACGTGAGCTGGTGTCTAAAATTCCTGATTGATAATCGGCGATTAATAATGGCGCAATTAATAAACAGGGAAATATAGAGGATAGACCAGCACTTAATGCGCCAAAAAAGAAAATAGTAACTGCCCATTTGCCAGCAACTGGCTCTAGTGTATTTGCCATATCTAGTACATGCGTAACTTCTTTTCCTTGATAAAATAAAGCACCTGCAGCAACAGCCATAATAGTAGCACTAATTACAAATATTAAAACAGCAGCAGTAATGGCATCCTTTTTTTGCTGATTTAAATTTTTAATAGTCCATCCTTTTCCTTTTACAAATAATGGTCGAGATAAAAACGTTGCTGCAGCCATAGTAGTACCCACAAAAGCAGCGACCAACATTTTACCGCCAGGAACATCTGGAATGGTTGGGATTAATCCTTTTACAACATCCATAGGTAATGGCTGCACAAAGAATAAAGATATAATAAATGAGAGACCCATTAAGGTTACGAATATGATTAATATTTTTTCGAAAAACGTATACTTACCTACCAACATCAATAAGTAAAAAGTAACAATTATTACAATAGCAGTTCCTAAAACGGTTTCATATTTAAAATCTGCTAAACCTTCAAAATTGACTGCTAATATTTCAAAAATAATGTTAGATGAAATTCCTAAAATTCCCATTAGCGAATTCCATTGGCCAAACGTAATACCAACGATAATTAAGACGGCTAAAATCTTACCATATTTTAGATGTTTTTTAAATCCAAAAAGCGCAGTTTCACCAGTAATTAATGCATAATTCCCGTAAGCAAACATTAAAATACCAGAGAATAGACAACTTAATAAAAGTACCCAAAGCAATTGCATATTAAACTTACTACCTGCAACAATCATAGACGTTACGCTACCTGTACCAATGGTATAGCCAATAGCGAAAATACCTGGACCAAAGCCCAATACAATGGTTATTATTTTTTTTAATAACGATTTTTTGTTTTCGGTTGCTGCCATGGTTTGGTTGTTTTAGTTAATTAGTTTTTCCAGTTTGTATGATGAAATTTTTCTGATTTATCATCTGTTCTTTGATAGGTATGTGCACCAAAATAATCGCGTTGTGCTTGAATTATATTTGCTGAAGATTTTGCAGTGGTAAATCCATTAAAGAAGTTAACAGATTCGCTTAAACATGGAGTAGGCAATTCATTTAAAACACATTGAGACACTGTTTTATTTGCTGATGGTTTTAAGGCTTTCAGTTGTTTTATAATACTTTTATTTTTTAAGATAGAGTTTGATTTTTTTAAGACATCTACCAATTCTACCATTAAATCGGATTTAATTATACAACCTGAAGTCCAAATTCTTGTGATTTCGCTTAAATTTAAATTCCATTTATAAAATTGTGACGCCTGAAACATTAATTGGAATCCTTGATAATGGTTAATAATTCTTGCAAACTGGTATGCATTCAACAAATCATTTAAATCTATATCTAAATTTAAAGTGTTTTTATTTCTGAAGGAATTGTTTGCTTCGATTCTGTCATCTTTATAAAAAGAAGTGTAACGAGCAAATAACGCAGAAGCAATAAGTGTGCTTGGTGTTCCTAATTTTGAAGCTGCAATTGTTGCCCAGTTTCCTGTACCTTTATTTCCTGATTTATCCAATATTCTATTAATTAACCAGTCTTTTTTTTCTTTTTTCCGAAGGACATCAATCGTAATATCTAGCAAATAACTATTACTCTTAATTTTTCCTACTTTTAAAATATCTGCAATTTCATCAGGATTTTTATCACTCGCAGAAAGAATAGTATACACTTCTGCCAGTAATTGCATTTCTACATATTCAATACCATTGTGCACCATTTTTACAAAATGACCACTTCCTTCTGAACCAATATATGTGCAACAAGGTTGGTTGTTTTTGTCTTTTGCAGCAATTGCTTCCAAATACGGTTGTGCTTTTTTATAAGCAGTTTTGTCTCCACTTGGCATAATAGAAGGACCTTTTAAAGCACCTTCTTCTCCACCTGAAATTCCTACGCCAATAAAATGGATGTGTTTCAATTTTAAATAATCGAATCTTTGTTTTGTTTTGTTATAATTTGAATTTCCTCCATCAATTAAAACATCCCCTTTTGATAAAAAAGGCAATAGATTTTCGATAACTGTATCTATAATGTTTCCAGTGTTTACCATCAACATTATTTTTCTCGGTTTTTCAATTGAATTTACAAAGGTTTCAATAGTATCAAACGGAAGTGTAGTTGATAATTCTTCAAATTTATTCTTAAAGTTTACAGCAACATTTTCTTCAGTTTCATTTACATGTCTATTAAACATTGAAATTTTAAAACCTTTTGACGCAAAATTTCTTGCCAAACTTTTGCCCATAACACCAAGTCCAAATAATCCAAATTCTGATTTATCTTGCAATTGGTTGATCACGTTTTCTACAATTTTTTTTGGACTTAAATTAATATCTATCGTTATCGCTTCCGTTGGTTTTTCTAAAGTATCAAATTGTGATTTCAGCAACTTTGAAGTCATAAAATGATGGTCGCGTTTATTGATTCTGTCTGAAACTTGTTCAAAAGAACCCTGAAGAAAAACCCATTTTGTACTATTCTTAATGCCTTCATTTAAAATATTGCGATAACTTTTTTTTAAGGCTGAACAGACTATAATACAACTGTTACTTTTTAATTCCTTCTTTGCTAAATTATTTAATGTTTGCAGCCAACCAAATCTGTCATCATCATTAAGAGCATTTCCTTTAGACATTTTTAAAACGTTGCTTTCAGGATGATAATCGTCTCCATCAAAAAAAGGAATCTGTAATGCTTTGGCTAATAAATTTCCTATTGTGCTTTTGCCAGAACCTGAAACTCCCATTATGAATATTATCCAGTTTTTCATTGCTTAATTAGGCTTTGTCGCAGAACCTACGGTTGCTTCTTTAAACCAAACTTCTGCATAACTTCCATTAGCATATTGCTTGGTAATATCGCCATTATAAGTCTCTGATTTTGTGCTTTTTGGATTTGCTTGATTATAGCAACCTTGTTTAAAATACTGAATTTCGTTAGCGTATGCAGTTTCTCTTTCTACTCCACCTCCTTTTTCTCTATTTGCATATACTTTTACTACTTGCTCTGGAATGTCTTCTTTTTTAGCAAATTCAGATTTTATTAAACTCTTTGTAAATTTTACAGTTTCGTGACCTTTACTTTTAAAAGTGAGATACATAACGCCCTTATATACATTCACTTCATAACTAAATTCTTCTCCTAAGGCAATACCATTTTCTGATTCTTTTGGATATACATTTGGGCTTGTTCCAACAACTGAAAAATCGTGTCCCCAAACTGCGTTAGAGAAATCAAACCTTCCAGAATTATCTCCTTCTGTATTGATTTCGTAATTCCAAAAAACAGATCCTTTGGTGTGTCCAGGAAATTTTTTATAATAGATTTTTAAAGGCTCGTTTTCATGACCTTCATCACTATGAATTTGTCCAATTACTACCGAGTATGAAGAAGATGCTGTAGCATCTCCTGTAGTTGACACATGCTGTACTTTTAATGTTCCAGTTAATTTGCCTCCAGTTTCTGGAATCCAATGTGCTTTTTGACCAAGCTCTGTTCTTGTGTTACTTGAAGTTCGTGAAGTAACACCTGAATTTGGTGTTTTATATACAACCCAATCCATTTTTCCGTCATTTTCTACATAAAAGAAATCTTTTTTCTTATAATTTACTAAATCTTCAACATGTGTTCCATCTCCTAAAAGGATTTTCCATTGTTCCATAAATGAAATGACATCGCTTGGATATTTTTTTAATTTTTCAATTTTATTTGACGAATATGATATTGTTTTAGAGCTCTTTTTGCAAGCAAGAATCATTAAAAACATAAGTATAATAAATGCTACTTTTTTCATTTTTTAAATCTATCTTTTTATTGCGCCAGAAGTATCTCCTTGCATTAAATTTTCAACATTTTCTAAAGACACTATATTTACATCTCCTGGCACAGTATGCTTTAAAGCACATGCAGCAGATGCAAAATCAATAGCTTCTTTATCTTTATAATGTAAAAGTCCATAAATTAATCCAGCTGCAAAAGCGTCTCCTGTACCAACTCTATCGATAATATGAGTAATGTTGTGCATATCTGTTTTTATATACTTTTTTCCATTCCACATTTTACCTTGAATTTGGTGGTGAGAAGCACTCAACGTTCTTCTTGTTTTTTTGACAACTTTTTTAATATTAGGGTATGTTTCGATTAACTGTTTTGCTAACGTCTTAAAATTGTCATCAACATCACCTAAACCAAACATTTCGTGTATTCCGCGACTACTTGTAATAACAACATCAGAATTTTGTGTTAAACTAGGAATGATTTCTTGCATGGTTTTTCCATATTTCCACATATTATTTCTAGAATTAATATCTCCAGAAACTGTAATTCCTAATTTATTTGCTGTTTTAATTGCCTCTAAACAACATTTTGCTGCTCCTTCTGAAATTGCTGGTGTAATTCCTGTCCAATGAAACCAATCTGCATCTTTTAAAACGTCTTCCCAATGTATCATTGAGGGTTGAATTTTAGAAAATGAAGAGCCTTCACGTTCATAAATTACTTCGCTAGGTCTATGAACAGCTCCTTTTTCTAGAAAATATTTACCCATCATTTGATCTCCATACAATACATGTTCTGTACTTAACCAATGTTTACGCAAAAATTGAGTTGCTGCTTTTCCTAAAGCGTTATTTGGAAATCGTGTAACGTGCGCTGCTTTCATACCTAGATATGCACAAGAAATAGCTACATTAGCCTCTCCTCCTCCGTAAACAAGTTCTAATGAAGATGCTTGTGAAAATTTCTCATACCCAGGGGGCGATAAACGCATCATTACCTCTCCAAATGTTATCATTTTTTTAACCATAACTTCTAATACATCAATTTCATTACTAAGTTTTCCTCAATTTTTATTTGCCCAGAATTAGATAATGTATTCTCTGATTGCAAATTATTTTTTGCTCCCCATAAAATTGAAACAAACTGAACAGGATTATTTTTGAATGTGTTTTTAGTAATATTTACATTCACAATTCCATTATGGTTTAATAATCTTTTGTTTTTCTCTTTTGAACCACAATTAGTGAAAGTTGAATTAGTAACTAGCAGGTTTCCGCCAATAGTAGATTCGTCATATCCTCCTCTGTGATAATCAATAACATTTTGTTTTACATTATTGAAATTACAATTGTTTATGGTTAAATATTCTGTGTTATAATCGCCTTTATCGTTAGTTTCTTCAGATAATTCTATACCGTTTTCACAATTAGAAATAGATGTGTTTTCAAACGTAACACGTTCTGCAAATGATTCTTTATAGGCTTTTAATACATAGTTGAAATGATTTATTTCTGAATTTGAAACGTTTAATCCAAAATGATTAGACATGTTTTCTTTTAAACTTGCAAACGCATAGTTTGAAGTATTTCCTTTTAAGATTATATTGTTTACGGTTAGCTTACCATAAGATTGTAATGAAAATAATGGTGTATTAGCTGCTCCAGAATAAACAACCTGTGCTTTTCCTTCGGATTGAATAGTAATTGTTTTATTAATTGCTATAGATTCGTTTAAAGTATAAGTGCCTTCAGACAGAGCAATAATATCACCATTACTTGCTTCATTTATTTTAGTTTGTAAGTCTTCAGCTTTAGTTACCGAATGTGTTGTTGGGTCTTTAGTTTCAACCATGTTTGAATACCATGAAGTTCCATATTTAGATTTGTCTAAAATATTTGGGTTAGTAACATTTTTACCTGTTATTGCACCAATACTTTTGTCATCTTTTCTAGAGACACCTAATAAATCTACTTCAATAGTATTAAAATCGAAACCATTATAGGCTTCGAAATCTTTATGTATTCCTGTTGGAATATAAATATTGTCTGTCAACTTTTTCAAATCTAAAAGCGCTTCAGTAATACCGCCATCAAAATTATTGAACTTTACGCCTTGATTGTTTATGATGTTATTTTTGAATGTGACACCATCTGCTTTGTCATTTTCAACAATGATGGCTTCAAGTCCTTTTTCATTATATATAATATTATTTGCGACTGTAGTTCTGATGGCTCTTGCTGAACGGATTTCAGATTTTGGCAAAACGTCTGCTTGCGCAATGTTTGTGCCTACTCCAAATTGCCATGGTGAACTACAGTTTACATAGGTATTATAAGCTACAACAACATCTGTTACTTGATTGTAACGGTTTAGTGGTGACTTAGGAATACCATTCATTACTGCCAACGGACTTCTGAAACTTTTACCTTTTAGACCATAGAAATAGTTGTTGACTACCCAATGGCCTGTGTTAATGATTCTAATGCCTCCGTAGTTTTCGTTGACGCCATCTCCAATAAAATAGTTTCCATCAATCATAGAGTAGTTGCCATGTCGTGTTACTAAAGAGCCTTCGCTTTTATAAAATACGTTGTTTTTAAACACATTGAAATTGGTTTTACTTGAAATGACCTCAACCTCGCCATTACATTCTTCAAATAAATTATTAGCAACCATCGTATGACTTGGCGACATAGAGGTGTAACTATCACCCAACTGAATAGTTTCTCCACTTGGACCTCCTTTTACAGGTCTTGGACCAAAATGATTGTTGACGATTTGATGGTAATTGTTGATGCTTTCTATACCAGAAATACTAACTCTGACGGTTGGTCCTCTATTGGTTTTTCCAGCAATATAACAATTACTTAACTCATTATTTCTGCCCCAAAATTGAACCCATAAATCACTATTATCACGTTTTGGTTTATTAAAATCTTCGATAACACAATTGGTGACTTTACAATTATTAGATATTTCATCAGCAGC
>TARA_B110000902_G_scaffold142093_1_pt1 | contig 23099 bp, 23 predicted proteins | sample TARA_B110000902 | Tara Oceans TARA_B110000902 (sample SAMEA4398009) | marine metagenome | biome: Polar Biome; feature: [SRF] surface water layer (ENVO:00010504); material: water (ENVO:00002006), including particulate matter (ENVO:01000060) such as... | depth 5 m | reverse complement strand
ACAGAAATTATTGAAACCATTTCAAGTCTTAAGAAAGCACTTTTTGGAGAAGAATTAGGGTATACAATTCCTAGCTCAACATACAACAGACGGGCTTCTGCAAAAAAAATACAAGGACAATTAATAGGAGGAAATCTTGCGATTCTAACCGCCATGCTGGGTTCAAATAGTGCGCTTTCAACTGATGAAAAAATTTTATTTATTGAAGAAATTGGGGAATATAAATATTCGATTGACAGAATGTTACAAAGCCTAAAGCGTGCTGGGTATTTTAAAAATGTAAAAGCAGTAATTATTGGTAATCTATCTTCGATAAAAAAGAATTCCACAAAATGGGGAAGTACTATCGAACAATTAATTTTAAATGTTGTTCCAGCAGCCATTCCTGTTTTATTTGATTTCCCTGCCGGTCATGAGGCAGACAATAGGGCATTAATTTTTGGGAAAAATATTCAACTAGTAATCGGTAGTGGCAATATAGAATCAAGTCTAAAATTTGACTAAGTTTTTAACTTTGCTACTTTCAAACTAAAATCATGGCAGAACACAATGAACTTGGTAAAAAAGGAGAAGAATTGGCCATCGCTTTTTTGATAGAAAACGATTATAAAATTCTTGAAAAAAACTACCGCTATTTAAAAGCGGAAGTAGATATTATTGCACAAAAAGGAACTGTTTTAGCTGTCGTTGAAGTAAAAACGAGAAGCACAGATTATTTTGGAGATCCTCAAGATTTTGTAAATCCTAAAAAAATAAAATTACTGCTTTCTGCCATTGACTATTATGTGATAAAAAAAGAGTTAGAGGTCGAAGTTCGTTTTGATATTATTGCGATTATCCATAAAAATAACACCACAAAAATTGAGCATCTAGAAGATGCCTTTCTACACTTTTAAAATAGCTCATCGTGTTGAACAATAATAAAAAGGGTTGCTAAAATTGATCTACAACTTCCTTTAAATCTTTCAATTCATAGGGTCTTGCAATAATTTTTTTATCAGCATCTAAAATAAAAAAATCAGGGGTAGAATTTATAGCATAGGTAGTTACTATTTTATTTTTCCATTTATTTAATCCAAGAACATGGTGCCAATTAGGCAAGTCTTGTTTCATTTTTTTCCATTTAAAATCCGTTTTTTCTAAAGAATAAGCAATCACCGAAATGTCTGGTTTTCCTTTTAAGTATTTATCTAATTTAGGGATTGCTTTTAAACAATGAGAACATGCTGTACTCCAAAAAACCAGTATATAATTCTTCGCTTCATTTAGGTCTGACAATTTGATTGTTTTTCCATTTTCTTCCCATGAAAAATCTGGAGCAATTCTACCTACTTCAACGGATAAAAGGGCTAATTTTTGGGATTTAAATTTAGCGTCTTGTAAAGAGATCGGAAGGGTACTGTAATAATGGTTGAATAATTCATCTACAATTTCTATGTTTTTAAGGCTTTCAAATTGCGTAATTAAGAATTCTACTACTTCTTTTTTAAAAGCTGTATTGGTCACTTTAGCAAATACATTTTTTAGTGACTCTTTGTACAAATTCTGTTGTGTTTTTTTATCATCTGAAGTATTTAAATAAAAAATATAATCAGAAATTTTAGAAAATAAAAAAGGAGAATTTAAAAGTGTTTTATCAGAAAAATCTACAGCATCGAAAAATGAACTTGTAAGATTTGCCCTGTAGTTCTCTGGAGATGAAAAAATGGCTGGCGAATTATTTATTGAAGAGGCCTTTATAAAAGGTGCGATGTAAGTTCCCTTGGTGTGCTTTGTAAATTTTTCTTGGATACGATTCACTTTATCGTACGCTTCTTTATATGCAAGTGATAGCGCTGCATCAACATTTTTAAGACCGAGAACCTGTATAGAGTCTAGTTGTCTTTGTGCTTCAAATATAGCAATTTGATACCTTAAGTATTCTATATTCTCTTTCGATTCTGAAAACGAAAGTGTTTCAAAAGGATTGTTTGGGTTAAAATTAAAAGAAACATTTTCTTTATTGTAAATAAAATCAACATAACCTGTACCTTCTATATTATAAGTTGTCCTATAGGTACCCGTTGCTGCTTTCTCTGGCAGTAAAAATTGAAAATTACTTACTATTCTTTGCTTTCCATCAACGGTAACAGTGTCTTTTTTTATCGAAGTATTTTGAACAAATACTTGTTGAGCACCTTCAATTTTATATAGAATGACCCAATCGCTTTCTAAAGCAGGTTGTATTGTGCCTTTTATCGTATTTTGCGCATTTGAAACCGCAGAAATTAAAATTAGTATCGCAATTAATTTTTTCATTTTCTTTTAATAGCTTTTTATCAATAAATGTACCAAAATGAGTGTATCAAAAATAAGACAACTCTTCAAAATAATTAATAACAGCCTCTTTCATGAGTACAGTCTGCTCACCAGGCTTTAAATTTGGAAGTTCTGTCAGTGTTTTATAATGTGGCCAACCGTCGTCGTCAAAAAAATCAAATTCATAATAACCATAAGGCTCTAACAATTTGCAAATTGCAATGTGCATTAGGTTTACTTTCTCATCTTTATTAAATTCTCGATGACCTTGTCCTAATTCTTGCACACCCACTAAATAGATAATTCCATCCATGTTTAATTCGTCTCCTTCCGCAAATTGATTGGTTAATTTAAGAATTAACGAATCCCATTTTTCTTTTAATGTGATTATTTTTGGCATACTATTTATTTTATTGAGCTGTAAAGATACAACTGACATTTTTAAATCGTGAAAAAAATATGTAGGTTTGAAAAAAAATAGTTTTATGAACGTTTTTGATATTATTATAGCCGCTTTACTACTTTTCGGATTTGTTCGGGGGTTAATGAAAGGACTTTTTGTTGAGGTTTCTTCCTTAGCCGCTTTAATAGGTGGTATTTATGGAGCCATTCATTTCTCATACTTTAGTGGGGAGTTTTTAAAAACATATGTTTCTTGGGATGAAGAATATATTTCTTTGGCCGCATTTGCCATCACTTTTGTTATCATCATCATTGTGATTGCTTTGATCGGAAAAACGCTCACAAAATTAGCAGATTTTGCATCTTTAGGGATTATCAATAAAATATTAGGTGGCGTATTTGGGGGTTTAAAAATAGGGTTAATATTGAGTATACTGTTTATTTTCTTCGGAAAAATGAATGATACAATTCCTTTTATAAAAAAGGAAACTTTAGATACATCTATTTTATACAAACCTGTTAAAAAAATAGCGCCAACCATCTTTCCTTCAATTATAAAAGAAGGAACTCAAAAAGAATACAGTTTTGAAAATTTATAGATAACCTTTCTAATGATTCAATTTCGCCCTATAAATTTAAAAATATTTTTCTGAGCGATGTTTTAAAAACACCAAGCAATACTCATTACATTTCTGGCTGAATAATCACTTAAAAAGGCAAAAAAATACCTCCAAAAAGCAACGAGCCTTTCGAAGGTAATATATTGTGTGTCTCTTTTTTTTTAAGAGCAAGGACTTATCTAAAGTTCCGTGTAAATTATTTTTTATTTGCCACTTTAATATACTTATCTAAAGCCATTGTCATAGAAGGAGTTTCTGGAGAAGGTGCAACAATATCACACTTTAAACCAGCTTCTGTAACAGCTTTAACCGTAGAGTTACCAAAGGCTGCAATTCTTGTTTCTTTTTGTTGAAAGTTAGGAAAGTTTTTTAGCAATGATTTGATACCGGATGGGCTAAAAAAGACCAACACGTCATAAAAAACATTTTCTAAATCAGATAAATCACTAACCACAGTTCTGTATAAATCTAATCGGGTCCAGTTTACCGCTAATTTATCTAATTCAGTAGGAATTAAAGGTTTTAATTTGTCTGAACATGGGAGTAAAAATTGTTCAGATTTATGCTTCTTAATTAGTTTTGTTAAATCAGGAAATGTTCTAGTACCTACGTAAATTTTGCGTTTTCTGTACACTACATATTTTTGTAAATAAAAAGCAACAGCTTCAGATTGACAAAAGTATTTCATAGTGTCTGGCACTTTGAAACGCATTTCTTCAGCAATTCTAAAAAAATGATCTACAGCATTTCTACTTGTTAAAATAATCGCAGTAAAACTCGTTAAGTCAACTTTTTCTCCTCTTACTTCTTTAACAGAGATTCCTTCTATATGAATAAAAGGTCTAAAATCTATCTTTACTTTTTGCTTGTCACACAAGTCAAAATAGGGAGATGTTTCTGTCTTTGGTTCTGGTTGCGATACTAAAATCGTTTTCACTTTCATATGCTTTCTTTTTCTTGTTAAAACAGCAACTTAAACAATATAAATAGCGGTACTATTTCGAAGGCGCAAAGGTACAAAATAAAATAAAATAACTCATTAAATACCAGCTTTTTATTACTAATCACATGTAATAGAAAACGAAATGAAAATAATACTCCTGAAAAATAAATTAAAAAAAGGATGTTTAATTTCGAATACTCAACAAAAACAAGACCTATTAGTAAAATAAATGAAACAGCATATAGATAACTTGACTTAGAAATTAAAAAGAATTTCACTTGTTTGTCTATCTTAAGTAGGAAAGAGATTAAAAATTCTAAAAGCCATTTGCTAGCAAAATAAGAAAAAACGAGAGCAAAAATGATCGTAAAAGTATAAAAATCTTGCAAAATAGCATCCGTATAAAATAATACAATTTTATAAACTAAGAGCGATAGGACTGTCATTGAAAAGAGAAAAATAAGACCCTGAAATAGATTAAAAAAAGGGTTATTATCTTCAATTTCTTTTTCAATAAAACTAGTGTTCATTAAAGAGAAAGCGTTTCCTTTTAACCTTTTAGCACTTAAACCTTTTAAAAGAAAAACAAGGGCAAACAAAATCACCAATAATAAGGTAATCCAATTGATATCCGTTATGGTTCTTTCTAATGCTTGCACCTTTTATCGTTTTGCTAAGATTAAAACAAAATTAGTAATTAAATAATGTATATTTGCCTTCTTACTACATGAAATTTAATTTATGTCAGACGCGTTAGTCATTATCCCTACTTATAACGAAAAAGAGAATATAGAAGTCATCATAAGAGCTACTTTTAATCAAAAAAAAGAGTTTCATATTTTGGTAGTTGACGATAATTCTCCAGATGGAACTTCAGAAATTGTAGAAAACTTAATTGCAGAATTCCCAAATCAACTTTTTTTAGAAAAAAGACTCGGCAAAACTGGTATAGGAACGGCCTATATTCATGGTTTTAAGTGGGCAATTGCAAAGAAATATGAGTATATCATAGAAATGGATGCTGATTTTTCTCACAATCCAAAAGATTTAATTCGCCTCTATAATGCCTGCAAAAAAGAGGGAGGAGATGTTGCTGTTGGTTCTAGATATGTAGACAATCAAGTAAATGTTGTTAATTGGAATATAAAAAGATTATTACTTTCCTATTTTGCTTCAAAATATGTGCGTTTTATAACTAGAATTCCCCTTTTTGATACAACAGCAGGTTTTGTTTGTTGGAAAAGAAACGTTTTGGAAACAATCCAATTGGACAAAATAAAATTCATAGGATATGCTTTTCAAATAGAAATGAAATTTAAAGCATGGAAGCATGGCTTTAATATCAAAGAGGTGTCTGTTATCTTTACAGACAGAACATTAGGGGTTTCAAAAATGAGTGGGAACATCGTTTATGAAGCTTTATTTGGAGTGTTAAAAATGAAATTAAAAGGAATAGCAAAATAAAAGATACATGAGTTCTTATTTAATAAAAAACGCGAAAATCGTAAATGAAAACAACCTTTTTTTAGGTGATGTTTTGATTGAAAATGAAATTATAAAGGCAATAGGACCCGAGATAAAAGCAAGTGAAGACACAGTAATTATTGATGCTGATGGTAAGTTCTTGATTCCTGGTTTTATAGATGATCAAGTTCATTTTAGAGAACCTGGTTTGACACATAAAGCAACTATTGCTTCAGAAAGTAAAGCTGCTGTTGCTGGCGGAATTACTACTTTTATTGAAATGCCAAATACAGTTCCACAAGCGACAACCCAAGATTTATTGGAAGAGAAATTTGAAATTGCAGCAGCAGATTCGTATGCAAACTATTCTTTTATGTTTGGTGGCACGAACGATAATTTAGAGGAATTACTAAAAACAGACCCTAAAAAAGTAGCGGGTATTAAATTATTTTTAGGCTCTTCTACGGGTAATATGTTGGTAGATAATCAAGCTGTCTTAGAAAAAATTTTCTCGTCAACAAAAATGATTATCTCTGTCCATTGTGAAGATGAAGCAACCATCAAAAAAAATACGGCAGCGCATATTGAAAAATACGGTGATGCGATTCCATTAAAATATCACCCAATTATCAGAAGTGAAGAAGCCTGTTATTTATCGTCATCCAAAGCAATTGAATTGGCAAAAAAGACAGGTGCAAGATTGCATGTTTTTCATTTGTCAACAGAAAAAGAAACACACCTTTTTAGAAATGACATTCCTTTAGAAGAAAAACAAATTACATCAGAAGTCTGTGTGCATCATTTGTGGTTTTCTGATAAAGATTATGAAGAAAAAGGAACGCATATAAAATGGAATCCTGCTGTAAAAACAGAAAAAGACAGACTGGGTTTATGGAAAGCGTTGTTAGATGATAGAATCGATGTTTTGGCAACAGATCATGCGCCGCATACTCTTGAAGAAAAAACAAATGTATACACAAAAGCACCTAGTGGGGGTCCATTGGTACAACATGCTATTATTGCTCTTTTGGAAAAAGTAAAAGAAGGGGTCATTCCGATTGAAAAATTAGTTGAAAAAATGAGCCATAATCCTGCTAAATTATTTCAAATTGAAAAAAGAGGTTTCATCAGAGAAGGCTATTTTGCAGATTTAGTATTAATTGACACGAACAAATCACAAACCGTTTCTAAAGACAATATCTTATACAAATGTGGGTGGTCTCCTTTTGAAGGAACAACATTTTCATCTACCATAACACATACATTTGTAAATGGAAACTTACTTTATAACAAGGGTGTTTTTAATGACAAAATTAAAGGAAAACGGATCACTTTTAATCGCTAACATGAAGAAATTAAGCTCCTTATTTATTTTTATCTTTTTAGTTTCTTGTACTAGCAATACTATTTTTAAGAAACCAGAAGACTTAATTCCTAAAGACACAATGAGTCTTTTAATGCAAGACATGATGATTGCTTCTTCTGCTAAATTTGTGAAAAATAAAAAGCTGCAAAAAAGAATTAATTATATGGCTTTTGTTTATGACAAATATAAAATCGATAGTATTCGTTTTCAAAAAAGCAACTTTTACTACACTTCTAAAATCGATTTGTACGAAGAAATTATAACTGATGCAAAAAAAGAATTAGAAGTAAAAAAAGAATTTTACAAGAAAAGAAAAAGCACTTTAGATTCTATTAAAAAGGATGCTATCAAAAAATCTAAAATAAAAGTAAATACGATAAAAAGTGATGTCATTTTAGACACTCTTAAAACCATTATTAAATAAAATTATTGTGAAACGTTATTCCTATAATTTTCACAAACTTCTTGTACAACATCCTCAATTTTCTCAAACTGAAAGTTCAAACTTTTTTCAATTTTTTGAGATGAATATTTAGAAATTGAATGTGCACTTCTTGCAGAATATTTAGTTAAAAAAGGGGCGTTCCCTGTAAATCGAGACAACAAACTAGAAATTTTCCAAAACAATTCTGTTTGCCATGATTTTATTTTTTTTGAAGGCGGCTTTTTACCAAAAGCAACGGCTATTAAAAAGAAAATTTCTTTGAAGGATTTATTCTCGGAAACTAAAATAAAACGTTCGTTTTCTATTTCAGAATTCATCAATAAAACCATTGATTTCACCACATCTTTTACACCTACAAAACCTGTAATTCCTTCTGTATAATACTTAAATCCGTTGTAGACTCGAGAAAATAATTTTCCAGATCCCGTGTTCCAAAAACTACTTCCTAAAATAATACCTGGGTTAACAATTACTACGGAAACTCCTTCTTGACTTGCACGCCAAATTTCCATTTCAGCACCTAACTTAGTAATAGAATATCCACTATTATCTTCCTGAGAATCCCATTCATTATCTTCAGTTATAACACCTCCGTTTAAAGAATTTCCAATAGAAGCTATAGAACCTACAAAGCAAATTTTATGAATTTTTGCAGCAATCGAAAGGTTTACAATTATTGCGGTTCCATGAATATTCACTTTTCGCATTTCTCTGTAATCTTTTGGATTAAAAGAAATAAATGCTGCACAATGATATACTTTTTTAATTCCCAAAAAAGCAGGAATCATAGCAGGAACATCTGTAATGTCCGCTTTAAACCACTCTATGTTATCCATAAAGGAAGCCGCTTCTCCATAAAAAGAGAAGACTTCTTTTACTTTTTCTATTTTTTCTTCTGACCGATAAATAGCGCGTACTTTCTCCTCATTTTTAATTAAATGATACAATAAATGAGCGCCAACCAAACCGGTTCCTCCTGTAACTAAAATCATACCACGAATTTAGTATATTTTGCTCGATAAAGTTATATTTGCTCTCTGATAAACGGAATACAATGAAAAATTTTATTGAGGAATTAAAATGGAGAGGAATGTTGCATGACAGCATGCCTAAAACAGAAGAGCACTTATCGAAAAGTATGAGAAGTGCTTATGTTGGCTTTGATCCTACTTCAGATTCTTTACATATTGGTAATTTAGTACCGATTATGTTATTGGCACATTTTCAAAGATGTGGACATAAACCCATTGCTTTGGTGGGTGGAGCAACAGGAATGATTGGTGATCCGTCAGGTAAATCTGCGGAACGAAACTTGTTGGACGAAGATACCTTACGTTACAATCAAGAGGCAATAAAAGGACAATTAAGTCATTTTTTAGATTTTACTTCCAATACAGATAATGCCGCTGTTTTAGTGAATAATTATGATTGGATGAAAGATTTTTCTTTCCTAGAATTTATACGTGACGTAGGAAAACACATTACCGTAAATTATATGATGGCAAAAGATTCTGTGAAAAATAGAATTAGCGCTGAGTCTAAAGACGGAATGTCTTTTACAGAATTTACCTATCAATTAGTGCAAGGTTATGATTTCTTGCATTTGTATCAAAATAACAATGCTTCCATTCAAATGGGAGGTTCTGACCAATGGGGAAATATCACCACAGGAACAGAATTAATTAGGAGAATTGGTGGCGGAAAAGGATATGCAATCACTTGTCCTTTAATTACAAAATCTGATGGTACTAAATTTGGAAAATCCGAAGGTGGAAATGTTTGGTTAGATGGCAAGCGAACCTCTCCTTATAAATTTTACCAATATTGGTTGAATGCGACTGATGAAGATGCAGAAAAGTACATTCGAATTTTCACCTTTTTAGACAAAGCAACCATAGATAGTCTCATTGATGAACATAAAGAAGTACCGCATTTACGAATATTACAAAAGAAAATTGGAGAAGAAGTTACAGTATTAGTTCATGGAGAAGAAGCTTACAATAATGCAATAAAAGCTTCTAATATTTTATTTGGAAAATCGACATCTTCTGATTTAAAATCTTTAGACGAACAAACTTTTTTAGATGTTTTTGATGGCGTACCTCAAGCTACCATTTCTATTGCAGATGTTGCAGAAGGTTTAGATATGATTGGTGCTTTATCAGCTAAAACAAACTTTTTAGGGTCTAATGGAGATGCCCGAAGAGCCTTAAAAGAAAACGCAATTTCTGTGAATAAAGAAAAAGTAAAGGAAGATTATATTATTTCTATGGAAGATTTAATTGCAAATAAATATGTGCTATTACAACGTGGTAAAAAAACTTATTATTTATTAAATATTGAATAACAACAACTTTCTAAAATTAAAAAAGAGCGGAATTGATTCCGCTCTTTTTTCGTTTTTATTATTCACAAACTCCCCAAAGTTTGCTTTCATTTACTCTTCTTTATTCATTTTTTTCCAATTTTCATCTGCTTTCACCTTCAATTCTTCTGCCCCTTCTTTTTCCCAAAGTTCCAAAGTATTTATTCCCCAGGAATTATAAAACAAGTATAATTTACCATCTCTAATTTCAAATGTTTTGGGATCTACAGATACTTTTTCTCCTTTTAAGCCAATAGCATAGGCACAATAACCACCATAAGCAGGGACATACTTTTCAGGTGTTTTTTTAAATACTTTTAAATTTTTTTTTGTTGAAAATTTAAATTTTACACCATCATAAGTTGCGGTATATTTTTTAGCTCCTTTTACTGCTTTATTATTATGATAAGCAACAACGTCGTACCCTTCTGCAACATAACCTTTTTTAGTATTGTAATCTTGTGCTAAAAATGTTGTTGAAATTGCAAGAAATAAAATTGTGATTAATTTTTTCATCGATTTCTTTTTCCTGTTTCGTCGATGAAGTGATTGAAAAATTACAAAATGGGTTTTAAAAAAGGAAAGAACACTTCCTACGATTTCTTTTTAGGGCAGAATTGTACTAGCAGTTCTTTATAAAATTTTTCAATGTGGGAATCAATTGATTTTTATTTTCAATATGACTCATGTGTCCATCAGGAAAAAGAACAAATTCTGAATTTGTTTTTTCAGCTTCTTCTATAGAGGTTTGGCAATCTAAAACAGGATCTTTTTCACCAATAATTAATAACTTTTTAAAGTTATTTTCAACTAAAACATGATTTCTATTTGGGCGAATTCTCATTCCTTCTTGCGCAGCAATATACCCCTGAAGAGATGTCTGTAAAGCTTCTTTTAAAGCGGATTTGATTTCAGCTGCAAAAATCGTACTGCTTTCTTTGCTAAATAAATTGGTAAAAGACATTCTTACCATCGTTGAAAAGTTATTTTGAATCATTTTATTAGCATGCATCCTTAGTGTTTTTCGTGCTTCATCATCTTCACTAGATGTTGCATTCATTAAACACAAACCCTTTATTTTCTGTGGATGTTTCTCCGCAAAAGCCAATGCCACATATCCTCCCAAAGAATGCCCCACTAAAATACATTTTCTAATTCTTAGGTGTTTTAAGACTGCTACTATGGTTTCTGCAAACAGTTCCATAGAATGCACATACCCCAAACAATCGGTTTTCCCATGACCAAGCAAATCAATCGTAACAATTCGGTTTTTTTTAGAAAGTGTTGGAATGCTGTTTTTCCACATTGTAGCATTTTCTAAAAACCCATGGATCAAAACAACAACAGTACCTTTTCCTTCGTCAGAAAAGAAAATGTTTGCATTTTTAAAAAGAATCGATTTTTGCATCGCACAAAAATATACATATTTCAAGAACAAAGAAAAAAAATAGTAAGGATTAAAATAAAGAATTTATCGTTACTACTTTGAACTTTAAAAGAGAAGAAATGCAAGCCAGCACCTATAAAATTTTCCGAGCGATTAAAATCAATTTTAGAAATGTTTTCGGCTTAAATTATTTGAATAAATAAGTTTCAAAAAAGGAAAGTGTATTTCGAAACTCCATAAAAAGTGTTAATAAATTAGCAGCGGTCTTTTTTAAATAATAATAGATTATTTTAGCTCTTTAATTTAAAAAATAAAAATTGTTAAATTACTATTCATATCCGCATACAACTTCTAAAGAATGGGTCACCTTTGTGCATGGCGCGGGAGGCAGCAGTTCTATTTGGTTTAAGCAAGTACGTGATTTTAAGAAACACTTTAATGTTTTAATTTTAGATTTACGGGGTCACGGAAATAGTAATCCAACGATAAAAGATACTTTTAATTCTAAATATACTTTTGATTCTATTACAAATGATATTGTAGAGGTTATTGAATATTTAGAGATAAAAAAATCACACTTTATAGGCATCTCTTTAGGTACGATTTTGATTCGAAATTTAGCAGAAAAAAGACCTAAAATAGTACAAAGTATGATCATGGGAGGAGCCATCATCAAAATGAATTTTCGCTCTCAGGTCTTAATGAAGGTTGGTAGTATCTTCAAATCTGTAGTACCTTATATGCTATTATACAAACTCTTTGCATTTATAATTATGCCAAAGAAGAATCATAAAAAATCGAGACTATTGTTTGTAAACGAAGCAAAAAAGCTATACCAAAAAGAATTTATACGATGGTTTAAATTAACTTCAGAAATTAATCCTTTGTTGCATTTTTTTAGAACAAAAGATATTCAAATTCCTACCTTGTATATTATGGGAGCAGAAGATCATTTATTTTTACCATCCATAAAAAACATCGTAGCAAAACATGTTAGTTCTTCACTTTTTGTAGTAGACAACTGCGGGCATGTAGTGAACATTGAGCAACCAAAAACGTTTAACAATAAGACAATTGGTTTTATTAATTCTTTGGCTTAAAAATTTACATTTAACAATTCATTAGGTTTTCAATCTCATCAACTTCAATAGGAATATTTCCCATTAAATTAAAAGGAGCTCCTTTTTCTTGAACCACAACATCATCTTCTAATCTAATTCCAAAACCTTCCTCAGGAATGTAGATTCCAGGTTCCACCGTGAATACCATATTTGCTTGCATTGGCTCGTTTAAAAGCCCATAATCATGCGTATTCAAACCCAAGTGATGACTTGTACCATGCATAAAATACTTCTTATAAGCAGGTAATTTTTTGTCTTCATTTTGAACATCGGCCTTGTCTAATAATCCTAATTTCAGTAATTCTGAAGTCATTATCTTTCCAACCTCTACTTGATATTCTTTCCATAAAACACCAGGAAGCAACATTTTTGTAGCTTCTTTTTTTACATAATTTACGGCATTATAAACCGCCCTTTGTCTGTGGGAGAATTTTCCCGAAACAGGAATAGTTCTTGTTAAATCAGAAGAATAATTTGCATATTCTGCAGCAACATCTAAGAGAATTAAATCGCCATTTTTACATTGCTGATTGTTGTCTATATAATGCAAAACATTGGCGTTCTTTCCTGAAGCAATAATGGGTGTATATGCAAATCCTTTAGAACGATTTCTAACGAATTTATATAATAATTCTGCTTCAATTTCATATTCCCAAACTCCAGGTTTTACAAAGTCTAAAACGCTACGAAAACCTTTTTCAGTAATATTACATGCCTGTTGCATTAAATCTAGTTCAATTTTATCTTTTACTGCTCGTAATTTTTGTAAAATAGGATTGCTTTTTGCTACAGAATGTGCAGGATATTTTAGGAACAACTCTTTTGTAAAGCGGTCTTCACGTGTTTCTGTTACTACATTGGCTCTGTAGTGCTCGTTGGTATTGATATAAAATGTATCGCAAAGAGTCGCCATCTCAAATAAAATATTGTCTAGATCCTCTAACCAAAAAACTGTTTTTATTCCACTTATTTTAAAAGCGGCTGCTTTTGTTAGTTTTTCACCTTCCCAAACAGCAATGTGTTCGTTTGTTTCCCTGACAAATAAAACTTCTCGTAAGTTTTCATTTGGACAGTCAGGAAACAAAAACAAGACACTCTCTTCTTGATCTACACCACATAAATAGAAAATATCTCGATGTTGTTCAAACGGCATTGTGCTGTCTGCACTTATAGGATAAATGTCATTAGAATTAAAGACCGCTAAACTATTTGGTTTCATTTCCGCAGCAAAATTGGCTCGGTTTTTTATAAATAACTGTGTGTCTATTTTGTGGTATTTCATACAAACTTATTTACGCTGAAATACAAATGTAGCAATATTTATAATAGCATAACCGCAGTGTATAAATTATGAAATCCTCCTTACAAGATTCTTTTAATCTTTCAAATACACCTCTGAAACAACTAAAAACAAGGCTTTCAAAACTTTAAAATTTAAGTTTAGTAACGCTTCTTTTTAGGAGCACCAGTTCGCCCTCTTCCAGAAGTGCTTTCCGTTTTATTTTCTTTAAAATGAGGTTTGCTTTTTGGTCTATTCCCTTTAGAAGATGCGCCTTTATTTTTCTTTCCAAAAGCACCTTTACTTTGTGATGCGGCTCTTTTTGGTGGGTCATTATCAGTAGGTTCAAAACCTTCTACAATCGTAGAATTTAATTTCTCTTTTAATAATTTTTCTATTTCACTCTGATATTCGCTTTCTTCACTACACACCAAAGAAATAGCTTCACCAGCAGCTCCTGCCCTACCTGTTCTACCAATTCGGTGAACATAATCTTCGGGTACATTTGGCAATTCAAAATTAACAACATAAGGCAACAAAGGAATGTCTAAACCTCGAGCTGCAATGTCTGTTGCAACTAAAATTTTAATAGAACTGTCTTTAAAATTTCGCAAAGCTTTTGTTCTAGCACCTTGACTTTTATTTCCATGAATTGCCGCTGCAGAAATTCCAGCTTTTATCAGTTTTTCTGTTAATTTATTCGCGCCATGTTTTGTTCTTGTAAAAATTAAAACCTGATTCCAATTCCCATCTTTTATCAACTTAATGGTAAACTCAGTTTTTTTACTTTTATCAATCTTATAAACTTTATGGGTTACTTTTTTTGCAGTTGAATTTTGCGGAGCTGTTTCTACAGAAACAGGATTTCTTAAAATACCTGCTGCTAATTTTTTAATATCGTTAGAAAAAGTAGCAGAAAATAGTAAGTTCTGACGTTTTGCCGGCATGAAACTAATCAGTTTGTTAATATCTCTAACAAAACCCATATCTAACATTCTATCCGCTTCATCTAAAATTAACACATCAATTCTATTAAAGGAAACTGCTTTCTGATTATGTAAATCCAACAACCTACCCGGAGTTGCAACTAAAATATCAACACCACTTCGTAAAGTAGCGATTTGTGGTTTTGCATTTACACCACCAAAGACTACGGCAGATTTTATGTTTACATATTTACTATATTCTCTTACATTGTCATGAACTTGGGCTGCTAATTCTCTTGTTGGCGTTAAAACTAACGCACGCAGAGGCCTGTATTTCGGATGCTTTGTTGCTGTTAAATATTGTAAAACAGGCAAAGTAAAGCCTGCTGTTTTTCCTGTACCAGTCTGTGCAGAGGCTAAAACATCTTTACCTTCTAAAATAGGTGGTATTGCTTTTTCTTGTATTGGAGAGGGTTTGGTATATCCTTTTTCGGCAACTGCTTTTACCAAAGCAGGAGACAAACCTAAATCTGAAAATGTCATAGAAATTATTTATGAAAGTAACTTTATGTAGTTGTTTCTAGGGCAAAGATACGTTGTTTTAAATTGAAGCGTTTTTTATAAAGTTAAAATTTTTAAAATAAATTAAGAATTCGCACTTATTTTTAGGTGGATCTTTTCCTTTTTTTTCATTTCTATAGAATGATTAAAAAATACTTTCTGTCCATCAAGTTCAGCTTCAATTAACCAATAAGAACCCTTAAAATAAGAATTTAATACTTCAAAAAGTGCTGTGCTTTCCTCTAGACTTTCAACTACTTTTATTTGATGGGGATATCTCAAAATGGTTTTATTATTAATCGTGATTTGATTTACATCATCAAACAAAGCAGCAATGTATTTTTCTTTTGGAGTGTTATAAATCTGTTTTGGAGAACTGTTTTCTACGATTTTGTTATCTTTTATAATAATGAGTTTATCTGCAAAAGAAAGTGCATCACCTTTATCATGTGTTGCTACAATACAAGCAATGTTTTTTTCTTTTAAATAACGAAACAAGTTTCTTCTTAAAGAGTTTTTTTTGAAGTTATCTATTTGTCCAAAAGGTTCATCTAACAGTAATAATTGAGGTTCTTTTGCCAAAGCTCTAGCAATAGCAACTCGTTGTTTTTGACCTCCACTTAAATTTTTGACCTTCGTATTTGAAAAAGCAGTCATTTCTATAACCTCTAATAATTCTTCTGTCCGTTTTTTACTTTCTTTTGGATACGCTCTTGATAAGAATTTCTGAATGTTTTCTGAAACAGAAATATAGGGCATCAAATCAAAGTCTTGAGCTACATATTTAAAATTTTCAAAACCAGGAACTAAATGTTTTTTTGGTCCAAATATTTGTGTTTCTTTCCAAAATATTTCGCCGCTATTTAAATCTAACAAACCATAAATAGCTTTTAAAAGTGTCGACTTTCCACAGCCGCTTTCTCCCATAATACAAAGGTGTTCGCCTTGTTGTAAAGAGAAATAAAAATCCTTTAAAATTAATTTTTCTTTGTGATAAGAAAAAGAAATACCATTCACTTTTAGCATATTGCAAAAATAAGGTTTCTATTTGATTTGTTGAAACTAAAAAAAAGGAAGTATGATTAACTCAATAATTGAAACAATTGATGCTGCTCACTTATGAAAAATGAATAAAAAAAGAGTATCTTTTGAGTGAAGTACAGTCTCAGAAATATTCAATATTTTAATACGTTTCCGAATTTATTTTAATTTTTATCGGGTTGGGTAATTGAGGTTTATTCAATAATAATGTGGATTCGATATTCTTAATACTACATATTATCAGTACTTTGTAATTTGTAACAGATAAGACCGACTATTTATTTAGAACTTGAATACAAGTGCTTCAAGAATACTTTTTACAAATAAAACTTCTCACTAAAATAAAAGATGATTTTACACTTTTTAAAATTAGAATGGAAACAATTTATTCGTTCTGCTTCCTTTGGTAAAAGTATTGCTTTAAAAATAATAATGGGGTTTTTTGTACTCAATTTTTTAGTTTCTTTTTTGGCTATTGGTATAGGGGGTTATTATATTCTTAAAAAGGAATTCCCAGAACAAGATCCTTTACAAATTTTAAATTCATACCTTCTTTTTGTAATTTTTGGAGATTTAATTTTCCGCTATTTAATGCAGAAATTACCCGTAATGCAAATTAAACCAATGCTTACTTTACCAATTAAAAAAAGCAATTTGGTTCATTATGTATTAGGAAAATCTTCCTTCTCTTTTTTTAATATTTTAGGTCTCTTTTTTTACATTCCGTTTTCTATCGTTTTAATTAAAGAAGATTACAATATTACAGGTGTTTTGGCTTGGTTATTTTTAATTATTTTAATTATTCAATCCTCTAACTTCTTAAACTTTTTAATCAACAAAAATAAAATTGCACTAGGCGTTATTTCTTTAATTTTACTAGGTTTAATTGGTTCGCAAAAGTTTGGGGTTTTTGATGTAGTTGGTTCTGGGGGTACATTATTTGATACTGTGTATACCAATCCAGTGTATGCTTTAATAGGTGTCGTAATTTTAACGTTTTTATATCAAATAAATTATAAACATTTACGTAACCAAGTATATTTAGACGAAGCTGTGGCAGGTAAGATAGAAGAAGCAAATTCTGCAGATTTATCTTGGGCAAATAAGTTTGGGGCTCTAGCGCCGTTTATTAAAAATGACATTCGTTTGATATGGAGAAACAAAAGAACCAAAACTGTTTTCTTAATGTCATTTTTATTCCTTTTTTATGGATTAATTTTTTTTACGAACGATGTTTATAAAGATTCATTACCAATGTTAATGTTTGCTGCATTATTCGTTACAGGAGGTTTTACATTAAACTATGGACAATTCATTCCTGCCTGGGATAGTGCTCATTACAAAATGCTAATGAGTCAGAGTTTTAGCTATAGAAAATTTTTAGAATCCAAGTGGTTTTTAATGGTTGGAATGACTGTAATTTTATATTTTTTAAGCGTTCCATATTTGTATTTTGGAAGCGATGTTTTTTTAATGATTACTGCAGGGGCAATTTTTAATATTGGCTTTAATTCACTCTTTTTATTATATGCAGGTTCTTTTAATAGGAAGCGAATAAATCTAACAAAAGGAGGTTTTGCCAATACACAAGGTACTAGCGCAACACAGTTTCTTATTATCATTCCGTTAATGTTGTTTCCAATGTTGTTGTTTTGGATTTTCGAGAAGTTTGTTGGTCATAATTTTGGTTTTATAGTTGTTGCAGCAGTGGGAACCATTTGCTTACTATTAAATAAAATCGCTATGAATTTTATCGAGAAAAAATACATAAAAGATAAATACGCTATGATTAACGCATTTGGAAAAGAAGACTAACCAACTGAAAAAACTTAAAGAAAAAACAATGATTACAATAGATACGATTTCAAAAAAATACGCAAAAACAGCGGTTTTAAATGTTAAAATGATTCGCATTCCTACAGGTCAGAGTTTTGGTTTGGTGGGGAATAATGGCGCAGGAAAAACAACGTTATTTAATATTTTATTAGATTTAATAAGACCCACAACAGGTATGGTTACCAATAATAGTGTTATGGTAAATAAAAGCGAAGACTGGAAGCAGTTTACAGGTTCTTTTATCGATGAATCTTTTTTGATTGGCTATTTAACTCCAGAAGAATATTTCGAGTTTATTGGCGATTTACGTGGAATGAACAAAGCAGATATCACTTTATTTATCAGAAATTTTGAAGACTTTTTTAACGGAGAAATCACCGGTAAGAAAAAGTATTTAAGAGATTTGAGTAAAGGAAATCAAAAAAAAGCAGGAATTGTAGCTGCCTTGATGGGAAATCCAAAAGTTATAATTTTGGATGAACCTTTTGCTAATTTAGACCCTACAAGTCAAATAAGGTTAAAAAACATCATTAAAAAATTAACAGAAAATAGCGGAGTTACCGTTTTAATTTCTAGTCACGATTTAACGCACGTAACTGACGTTTGTGAAAGAATTGTTGTTTTAGATAAAGGAAACATAGTAAAAGATATTGAAACATCCACAGAAACTTTAAAAGAATTGGAGCGCTATTTTTCTGTATAAGTCTTCTATTCTGGATTTATTCCTATTTTTACACCCTTATTTATACTATTTTTCAAAGAAAAGAGTTTTAAGTAAGAGTTTTTTATTTTCTTAGCACTAAAATAATAGTTTAACCAATATTTACTTGTGTGAAATACACTAAAAAAATAATTATAATTCTTTCTGTATTTGCATTTCTATCTGCTTGCAGTACAAAAAAAAACACGGTAATTTCTAGAAATTATCAAGCCTTAACCACAAAATATAATGTGCTTTTTAATGGTAAAGAAGCCTTTAATTTAGGGGTTGAAGCCTTTAATTATAGCTATGAAGATGATTGGTTTAAACAATTGCCTATAGAACCCATTAAATTTGAAGAAGAGAAAACAAATACTCCATTTGATGCTGCAGAAGAAAAAGCCGTAAAAGCAATTCAAAAGCACGGAATGAAAATTGAAGGTGTAGAGCGCAACAGGCAAATTGATGATGCTTACCTTCTCTTAGGAAAAGCGCGTTATTATGATCAGCGTTTTATACCTGCAATAGAAGCCTTTAACTACATTATTACTACTTATCCGTTTGCCAGTTTAATCAATGAAACCAAGATTTGGAGAGCAAAAGCGAACATAAGAATAGGTAATGAAGAATTTGCGATAGCCTCCTTGAAGCTCCTTCTAAAAGTAAAAGACACCTTACAAGTGAATTTGCCTGATGAAATTAAAGAATTAGGATATTCCGCTTTAGCAATGGCTTATATTAAAGCAGACAGTATCCAAAAAGCAAAAAAAATGCTTACTAGAGCCACAAGAACTTTAAAAAATAAAGAGCAAGGAGCAAGAAATTTATTTGTGTTGGGACAAATTTATAGTCTGGAAAACAAAAAAGATTCTGCTCTAAGGGTTTTTAACAAGATTATCAACTTTAGAAGAGCGCCTTATAAATATAAAATACACGCAAACATTGCGTTAGCAAAAAATGCTACAAACGATGCAACTTCTCTTGCTATTTTGAAAAAAATGCAAAAATTAATTAAGAATAGAGATAACAGAGCTTATTTAGACGAATTGTATTATCAAGTTGGTTTCTTACACGAAAAAAATGACAGTATAAATAGCGCAATTGCTTATTATAACAAATCTCTTAGAGCTCCAGCTACAAGCAATAAACAAAAAACTTTTTCCTATGAAAAGCTAGGGAATATCAATTTTAAAAATTCTAAATACCAACTAGCAAGTTCTTATTATGATAGTATTCTAAAAATTGCTCCAGATACTTTGAATTTAAGAATACGACGTATTAAAAGAAAGCAAAAAAACTTAGCTTCTTTAATTAATTTTGAAAATATAGTAACTAAAAATGATAGCATCTTAAAAATCACTTCACTCTCTAAGGCAGCCCAAAAAGTCTATTTTCAAAAATATATAGACGCTTTAAAAAAGAAAGATGAAGCTGCTGCTCAGTTGAAATTAAATCAGGATGCTTTTGGGGCTTCTTTTGGTGGTAACTCTTTACAATCAAACAAAGGAAAATGGTATTTCTACAATTCTCAATCGTTGGGTTATGGTAAAACAGAATTTCAAAAAAATTGGGGAAATAGAAAATTAGAAGACAATTGGAGATGGTTTTCAAAAATAGCAGCTAATAATAGCGATGCCAAAGATAGTTCGCAAGTGAGTAAGAAAAATTTGCGATACGATTTAGCAAGTTATCTCAAGACAATTCCTACAGACTCGATCATTATTAATGCTTTAATCATAGAGAGAAACCTAGCGTTATATGAATTAGGAATCATTTATAAAGAACAGTTTAAAGACACAAAACTAGCTATTGAAAGACTAGAAAGAGTTGCTTCTTTAGTGCCAACCAAGGAATTAATTTTACCAATTAATTGGCATCTACACAAAGTCTATAAAGAGTTGGGTGATGAGGAAAAAGCAAGTAAACACAAAAATGTAATTGTTACAGATTATTCCAAAACAAAGTTTGCGCAAGCCATTACAAGTCCAAACAAACCTTTTGAAGAAGAAAAATCAATTAATGAAGTAGAAAAAATATATAAAGAGATGTACTATTTATATAAAGAGGAAGCATTTGAAGAAACAGTCACTAAAATAAATGAAATTTTGTCTACACTACAGAATTCAAAATTAATTCCTAAATTTGAACTTTTAAAAGCCTATGCTATAGGAAAATTTAAAGATAAAGAATCCTATGAGGTTGCGATGAATTTTGTAGCTGTTCGTTATGGAAATACTACAGAAGGAAAACAAGCAAAAAAAATAGTAACACAATTAGGTAATTAATATGTTTCGTAAAGGCAAAAAATTTCAAAAAAATAAAATTATGGAAAGAAATGTTATCGCAAAAAACACAACAATTGTTGGAGACATAAAATCAGATGGAGATTTTAGAATCGATGGTACTTTGGAAGGAACATTAACAACAAATGGTAGGGTAATTATTGGTTTAGATGGTTTTATTACAGGAAAAGTAGAAGCAACAAATGCAGATATAGAAGGTAAATTTTCTGGAGAACTTTTATTATCAAATACGCTAACAATAAAAGCTTCAGCAAGTATTTCTGGAAACGTTGTAATTGGAAAACTATCTGTGGAGCCTGGAGCAGCATTCAACGCTGCTTGTGAAATGAAGGGAGCCATCAAAGAATTAAATTCTACTAATGACACAAAAAAAACCTCAGAAAAAACCGCTTAATAAAGCATTGCAACTCTCGGGGGCAGGTTTGCAAATGGGGTTGACTATTTATTTGGGTTTTTTATTAGGCACATGGTTAGATATAAAATTTAATGCTTTTTTTTTAACAGAAGTAATCACTTTAATCGCCATTTTTTTAGCAATGTATTCCTTAATTAAACAAGCCAATAAAATTAATGATTAAAAGTATTGTTGGATTCACTTTTATTTTCTTTTTTCTATTCTTAGTAAGCCTTTCTCTTCATGAATTATATCTAGAAAATAAGCAGCTAATTTTACCTTTTTCTTTACAAAAAGTATATCTCTTTCACCTCGTCTTTTCGCTTGTAATCTGTAGCAACTTTTTAGTGTTTTCAACTGCCGCTAAAGTTTTTGAACAGCTAGGTTTTATCTACCTTGGTACAATACTATTAAAACTAATTCTTTTTAGTATAATTTTTCACAAAACGATATTCTCAGAAGAAGGATTGCCCTTTTCTGCAAGATTATCTTTATTTATTCCGATGCTTGTTTTTCTGTTAACAGAAACTGTTTTTGTAACCAAAATTTTGAAGAAAAAACAATAATAAAAAATAGGGTTAAAAAATGGTTTGTAGTTTTGAATTATTCTATATCTTTGCGCCGAATTTAGAAAGCGTATTTTTACAATGAAGATTGCACAAAAAACAATCAAGTTTCTTTTAATAGCATCAATAACCTTCTTTACCTCAGTAGGTTTTGCCTCAGGATCTGATAAAAAACACGATGACCAAAACGATGGTGGGCGTATAAACACCAAAGAAGAAGTAGAGGCATATATATTACACCACATAAAAGATTCTCATGACTTTTCATTATTTTCATATACCTCAGATGAAGGAGAAAGAAAACATATTGGTTTTCCTTTACCTATAATTATTTGGTCTAGTGAAGGTTTGGTTTCTTTCATGTCATCAGAATTTCATCATAATGATGATGGTCATGTAATTGTAGAAAAGAACGGATTAAAATTTGCAAAAATCCATTCTAAAATTTATGAAATAAATAAAGGCGCAACGAGTGTTTCTTTTGACGAAACACACCACGCAACAAATGCACATAAATTATTAGATTTTTCTATCACTAAAAGCGTTGTAGGAATTTTATTAATTGGTTTCTTATTATTATTTTGGTTTTCTAAATTGGCAAGACAATATAAAACAAAACAAATTCCAACAGGATTTGCAAGAGTTTTAGAACCTTTGGTATTGTATGTTCGTGATGAAATTGCTAGACCAAATATTGGTGAAAAACATTACAGAAGGTTTACAGGATACCTATTGACCGTGTTTTTCTTTATCTGGGTTTTAAATTTAGCCGGATTGACGCCATTAGGTTTTAACGTAACAGGTCAATTAGCAGTAACAGGTTGTTTGGCAATTTTTACATTAGTAATTTATACTGTAAGTGGAAATAAAGGATACTGGATGCACATGATTTGGATGCCAGGAGTTCCTGTTTTAATTCGTCCCGTTTTAGCAATTATAGAATTGGCTGGAGCTTTAATAATTAAACCTTTTTCATTATTAGTACGTTTGTTCGCAAACATATCAGCAGGTCATATTGTGGTAATGAGCTTAATAGCAATTATGTTTACACTAAAAGAATCTTTAGGGGTTGTTGGTGCAAC
>TARA_B110000902_G_scaffold104740_1_pt1 | contig 23128 bp, 25 predicted proteins | sample TARA_B110000902 | Tara Oceans TARA_B110000902 (sample SAMEA4398009) | marine metagenome | biome: Polar Biome; feature: [SRF] surface water layer (ENVO:00010504); material: water (ENVO:00002006), including particulate matter (ENVO:01000060) such as... | depth 5 m | reverse complement strand
AGTTCGAAATAATGCAGCTCGCTCTGCGAGCAGGCAGGGCTTTAGCACTTCAGCAGTTACCTGCCAGTCTTTAATACGCAGGTAGTTTTATTGACAGAACCCAGTCTCATCAATGCCTGCTACCCGAAAAAACGTCAAATAGCCGTCAGAGGCCACCCCCGCTTTCATTGCACTCTTGCTATTTAAGCTCTCTATTTTCTATAAATTTCAATCGGTTAACGCCTTTAGCTGTGGTTGCTGTAACTTTGGCCTGATCTTTGCTTTCCACGTTAGCTAAGCACTAAAAGCAAGTGGAATAAGAGGCAACAGCATGCTGCACAACTATATAGAGAATCTTCAAAACAGTATTATTTGGGCACAACACCAAGACGATATCGATGTTTTGTACTTGGCCAGAGACAACATGAATCAACTGTTGAACTTTATCACCACCTTACCTGAAGCCCTGCAAACTCAAGCGCATCAAACTATCGACAACGTATTACCGATGGAGTGGCCTATGTGGATGGAAGCTTGTCGTTATGAAGACTTTGAGAGTTGTGTGGCTACTAGTGAAGTATTCCACTAATCGAATAGTGCATTTATAAGATCGAACCATACCTCTTAGTGTATGAAGACCATAAACCTGTTTCTGGTCTACGGCTTGATGAACAGTGATACCGATGCCGTCACCATTATCTTTTATTACGCGTTAGAAACCTTCACCGTTTTTGCACCGGAGTGACTCAGCAATTACAGAGGTTTCTCAGTGTATGATCTGATTTAGGTGCCCGATTGCAGAATGATACCGTTGGGCAACAATCGACGACATCGATAGCTTCCCGCGTCTGAGCGACACACCACATTTCTTTGAAACGATATAGAACGTCAAGCCGTGTATTAACTGAAATTTAAAAGTCGTATAGAGACTCCGGTCTATTATAATCTCGGTAGTTTCGAATTCCGCGGTATCGAAACCACCGCTGGGAATAGATAGGGTCTAAATGAAGTACTCATGCCTAATAAAATAACTCATTCAACATTAGAATTCTCAAATGTTATATTCGGAAGTTTTAATGTTTCGGCACTTTTGTGCTGATAGGGATAATTAAAAAAAGATACAGAATGCTGCGAGTCGATGTAAGTGTCCAAATGCATAATTTGGCTTAAGTATCCCAAACCCGATGGTGGTGGCGGAGCATAATCAGGTGATTGGTGGGGCAGCATTTACGCGCCATCAAAAACCTGACAGCAGTGACATCGTGATATGGCTTAATGCATTGTATATACGGCCTAAAAGTTGACGTCAGGGCATAGCCACTGATCTTATCTATGCTTTGCATGGTGTTGCAAAAGGGCTGAATGCGCTTACTGATGTTGCTGATCTGTACACTAAAGCAGGCTGGAATATAGTAAAAGATGAAAATGGCACTATCGTCAAACAGCGTTAACTAATAGGACTGGAAAAGTCAGGCTCGGTATGTTTCCTTCTGATATAAATCGCTGAATATCGTCAAAACTGTTACACATATTTTTGTGCTAGGACGGAGGCTTCGGGTATGACCACAGTGTAAAATTACCTCTGTGAACTAAAGGCATGCCTTAGTGGGTCAGATAAAACTCTTGGCGACTGTCTTTCTTACACGTTAGTATCAGTTAACGTTTGTGCTGTCGAAAAAAGAATGGGTTTAGGGGTCGCTATGAATATTGATTTTTCAGAAAAAGAACTGTTGTTTCAACAGGAGGTTCAACACTTCCTTAGGGATCAATTGCCGGCCGACATCAGTGAAAAAATGCTGACCGGCAAGGCGTTAACCAAGGAGAACCATGTGCGCTGGCAGCAGATTCTGCACGCTCAGGGTTGGGCAGGTGTGAATTGGCCGATTGAGCATGGGGGCACGGGGTGGACTCCAACACAGAAATATATTTGGGCCAGTGAATGCGCTACTGCTGGCGGCCCCGATGTTGTTCCTTTTGGCTTGAAGATGGTAGCTCCGGTTATTTATAGTTACGGCAGTGACGAACAAAAACAACGGTTCCTTCCCGATATTCTCGCCAGTAGGGTTTGGTGGTGCCAGGGGTACTCCGAATCCAATGCTGGTTCTGATCTTGCGTCACTCAAAACCACGGCAGTGCGCGACGGTGACGATTATGTGGTTACTGGTACAAAAACCTGGACCACTCTGGGCCACCATGCCGATTGGATTTTTTGTCTGGTGCGAACTGGCGCGGCTGATGTAAAAAACCAATTGGCGATCAGTTTTTTGCTGGTTGATATGAATGATCCGGGAATTACAGTATCACCGATTCTCACCCTTGATGGGTTGCGCGAAGTTAATGAAATACACTTCGACAACGTGCGCGTACCGGCTGCAAATCTTATAGGGGAAGAAGGTCAAGGTTGGACTTACGCTAAGGTGTTACTGACCCACGAACGCACTGGTATTGCCCGCGTGGCAATATCTAAACAGCGGCTCGAGCGAGTTAAGCGACTTGCCGCAGAAACTAATGACGGGGGAGAACCTTTGATCAATACTCCTCAGTTTGCCTTTAAACTGGCGGAAGTAGAAATTGAATTGCTTGCTCTCGAATACACTGATTTGCGAACATTGTCGGCGGTGACTACCGGGAAGGCACCTGGGGCTGAATCCTCAATTCTAAAAATTAAGGGCACGGAAGTTAATCAGGCAATTGATGAACTTTACGTTGAAGTGGCCGGCTATTATGCTCTTCCCTTTGTTAAAGAGCAGTTTGCTGATGGTTTTGAGGGCGAGGCGATAGGGCCAGGAATGGCGGCAAACAGTGCACCGCGCTATTTTAATAACCGTAAAGCGTCTATTTACGGTGGCAGCAATGAAATTCAGAAAAATATTATCTGTAAAGCTGTTTTAGGTCTTTGACCATAGAAAAATAAACGCATGAGGCGTAGCTACCAAGATGCAACTTTGAATAGCGGCAGCTATAGCCGGCTACTTTTTTGACAGCACCCCTATCGGTACGTAGTTGACTGTTAGTCGGTGCCGCCGATTACCGGAAAATGGTTGGCACGCCATCGCAGCATACCGCCGGCAAGGTTGGCGACTTTTGAAAACCCCGCTTTTTGCAGCAGTACCGAAGCCTGTGCGGAGCGCGCTCCTGAACGACAGACTGTGACAATGGGCCGGGTACAATCAATCTCCTGAATTGTTTCAGCCAGTGCAGCTAGTGGCAATAGGCGCGCACCACTAATATGACCTAACGGCCCGTCAAATTCGGTCGCTTCACGGACGTCTAATATCTGCACCTGATTTGCGACCTCTTCAAGCGCCTGCGATGTTATTTCCCAGATTCCGGCAAAGGTGTAGGCCAGCACTGCCCAGTTTTGCCTCCCATTATCCAGAACTCCTTCCTGTGGTTCACCGCAGCGCATATTAGCGGGCACGGCCTCGGTAATCTGACGCGGATGTGGAAGATTGAGATTTTGCATATAGACCACGAAATCTTCTTCAATAATATTTCCGCCCAGACGCGGGTTATAACGCTGTTCCTCGATGACACTGGTTACAGTTAGTCCACGGTAATCATGACCGGGGTATAGCAGACAAGTTATCGGTAAAGTCAGTAGTTGGGTGTGAACCGAATGAAACATGGATTTTGCATTACCCTGTTGAAAGTCGGTGCGACCGCTGCCGCGAATTAACAGACAGTCGCCGGTAAATGCCAGGGTCTTATCGTCGAGCACGAAGCTTATGCAACCGTTGGTATGACCGGGCGTAGCACGGACCTGCAGATGCCGTTTGCCAAACGTCACATGATCGTTATGCTCCAAATACCGATCGGCTCCCGTCGCATCACTGGCAAGAGCTAGGCAAATGCGGCTACCAAAGCGTTTTCGGTGTAGCCATGCACCGGTAATGTGGTCAGCGTGAACATGAGTTTCGATTGTGTCTACCAGCCGTAGACCGAGCTCATTAATCAGTGCGGCATCGCGCTGTGCTTGTTCAAAAACCGGGTCGATCAGCACCGCTTCGCCCGCGTCCGCGATTAGATAAGTATACGTTGACGAAATAGGATCAAACAGTTGGCGAAATATCAGCATCACACCCTCCCATTTGCTGCTCAATGAATGACGTAATCATCATTACATGTTGACCGGCGGTACTCCACGTTTATCTAAACTTAGGTTATCCGCTAAGGCCTCGTTGTTCCGCTCAAACTACCGGTAGCCTAACCTGGTGTAGCTGATCGTATTTCCGACATCATATGATTTTTTTATTCGATTCAAACTGCACTTTTAGTAGCTAGCATGATCAAGTAATGTCACTATGTAAATTAACAATTAGTGTCTATTGACCCAGTTAAATCAACAGATACTATAAGGAAGGTCTCATTTTGGTGGCTGTGATACGACGGAGAATCTTTGTGAAATACGGATGGGTATTATTTTTAGTAACGAGTATGTTGCTTTATAACGCCGACGCCACAGCGGACACAACCGTATTGGCGGGCGGTTGTTTTTGGTGTATGGAGTCGGATTTCGAAAAGCTCGAGGGTGTTACCGACGTTGTTTCTGGGTTTACTGGGGGCACGGCGAAAAATCCGACCTACAATGGCAATCACGCAGGACATTTTGAAGCTGTTGAAATTACCTATGATCCGGAGATAATAACGTATAAGAAATTATTGGAGAATTTTTGGATAAACATTGATCCTTTCGACAAGAGGGGCCAATTTTGTGATAAAGGACCTAGCTATCTGAGTGCTATTTTCGTCGCTAGTGATGAGGAAGAACAAATCGCCGAACAATCGAAACGACAGGTAATCGATCAGTTCCCTGATTTAGAAGTCGTTACGCCCATTCTCAAGGCATCAACTTTTTATCCCATTAAAGGCGGAGAAAGTTATCATCAGGATTTTTACAAAAAAAGTCCTATCCGTTATAAGGCTTATCGATGGAATTGTGGTCGAGATAAACGTTTGCAAGAGATTTGGGGGAAATAGAGTGAGCCAGCGACAGGTGAAAATATCGCCTTCTAATTAGTTTGAGTGGTTGGCGCAGTGGCATCGTAAACTTGTAACGGAGGACGAGTAATGACAGATGATAAAATATTTTATAGGTCGGGATATAAGTACCAACTGGATAGGGACTACCATATCCAAACCCGGATACGGCCTCCAAAAGAAATAGACACGCAGTTTATTTTGCTAAAAAGTGACGGCAGCTTGACTGTTAAAGACGGCTACGCTTGGGATGGGACCTCAGGGCTAATTATTGACACCGATGAAAATCTAAGAGCTTCCCTGGTTCACGATGCTTTTTATCAGCTAATGCGAAAACGAAAGCTTAAGCCGCGAAAAAAATACAAAGATGAAGCGGATAAACTATTCCGTACTATGTGCAAAGATGATTCGGTTTTCTCGCCAATTGCTCAGATCTATTACGAAGTCCTGAAGAAATTTGGCAGCCCTTCAACGGAACCAAAAAATGCCAAGAAGGTCCGTCAGGCCCCTTAGTGTGAAGGGGTTGGTTTTAATAGTGACCGTTCGGGCAGCGTTTAATCATTAAATAGTATTATCTAATGTAATAGGTGAGAAATTTTGTGGCGGATCAGGCTTAACAAGAGGTCCTAGAAAGTCTTTGAAATGCGGAACAGCGTGCTCCTTATCAAAATATTTGTCAGCGTCTGAGCATTACGTGGCGTCGCCGGAGACTAGAGTTCAAGCGAGATTTTCCGAACCGTAAAGTTCTGGATACCACCAACCATGAGGGCCTCTGACATACCCGAGTTTCATGGATTTTTGAATCGTTACTTTAGCAGCAACTTTGCCGTGTTCATTTTCCAGTCCAACCCCGTCATTGTTATTGTGGCCCTCACAGAATGCATTTGTAGGATGCAAAAAAGTTTCGGAGGGTGATCGTTCTTAAAGTAGATCAACATTTCGTTGCCTGGCTTGGAAGAATGCATCTTCCCTCACGCCGGTTAATACTGGGCACGGAAACTCCTCGCGGTCTGATTTCCAAAATTACAATGAAGCCAATGTGTAGCGCCTTTTATACCGTGTGTTGGATAGTCTCATACAGCGTTACTATCAGTAGTATTACTTTGCTCAATAAGATTGCTGAACAATGGCCCAGTGTTCACGCCCTTAATGCAGCCTGTGAGATTGTAGACGCTTTGGAGAAGTTGACACAATTGGGACTGATAACCGAGTCACTTGAAAGTTTTAGCGCTGTCCCTCCTAAGATTACTTTCGAAAAAGCGGGTGGACAATGATAGGCTTTCGGTGATTGAAAACCAGTCATAATCTGGTAAAATGCGCCTCTGGCTAAATATTGGTCTACATTTTGGCTGTTTTATCGGTACATTTTGAAATCTATCTTTTCATTCAAGGGAGTTTAATAGCGTATGGGTTCACTAGAAAGAATAAGCATGCTGGATTATGATCCTGCGACTATGCCATTGGAAGATATTGATGTCAGTGATGTTGACCTATGGATTAATGACGCAAAGTGGGATTATTTGACTCGCCTTCGCAATGATGCGCCAGTGCATTACTGCAAGAGCAGCGAATTTGGACCATACTGGTCGATAACACGTTTTGACGACATTATGAAAGTTGAAAAAAACTGGGAAGTGTTTTCGTCTTTTCCATCCATTACGATTTCAGATCCAGCAGAAGACAGCGATTTTAGTGCGCCGACGTTTATTGCGATGGACCCGCCGAAACATGACGATCAGCGCAGAGCTGTGCAAAATGTTGTAGCGCCGCCTAATCTAAAAGAGCTTGAATCTACCATCCGATCGCGGGCTGTAAATATCTTGGACTCACTACCGATTGGAGAAACGTTTAACTGGGTTGACAGGGTATCAATTGAACTGACAACCCAAATGCTGGCGACGTTGTTCGACTTCCCATTTGAGGATCGCTATAAATTAACTCACTGGTCAGATGTGACATTTGCGCGGTTGGGTGCCGGACTGATAGAGACAGAAGAAGAGCGTCAACAAGAACTGCTTGAATGCCTAAACTATTTTCTGCAATTGTGGAAAGAGCGTGAGGAAAATCCTGTTGGCAATGATTTGATATCGATGATGATTAGGGGCGATGCAACTAAGAATTTGAGCCCGCAAGAGTATTTGGGAAATATCCTGCTATTAATCGTTGGCGGTAACGATACAACCCGTAATTCAATTACCGGCGGGCTGCTGGCACTGAACGAAAATCCTGCTGAATATGAGAAGTTGCGCAGTCACCCAGAACACATACCCAATATGGTCTCTGAGATCATTCGTTGGGTTACGCCTCTCGCCCATATGCGGCGCACGGCCACTCGTGATTATGAATTTGAAGGTCAGCAAATTAAGAAAGGTGACAAAATAATTATGTGGTACGCGTCAGGTAATCGTGACGAGCGCACTATTCCCAATCCCAATAAATTCTTGATTGATAGAGAGCGAGCCCGTAATCATATTTCCTTTGGTTTTGGCTTACATCGCTGTATGGGAAATCGTCTAGCAGAGATGCAGTTGCGAGTATTGTGGGAAGAAATTCAGAAGCGCTTTAAAACGATTGAGGTGGTCGGTGCGCCCGAACGAATTCCTTCCTGCTTTGTACATGGGATTTCTAGCTTGCCGGTACGCCTGCATTCATATTAATCGCCGTAAGGAGCGAACGCACGCCCACAATATCGTGGGCGTGCAAGTTGTATGTTTTGCTCTGACAGAAAAAATAGGGATTCTGTCGCTCGCTTATTGATGCTCCGTTAGACGAGTTTTTCAATACTGAGTGTCGGCGGCTACCAAAAAGAAATCAATTTTTTTCGCATGTTTCTTCCATCGCCATAAGATATTGAACTAAGGTTTGGCTATGCCCGCATATATTGTTGCTCAGATTCAGATTGATGATCGGGAGGAATATTCTAAATATGAGGATGGGTTTATGGCTATCTTCGAGAAGTTTAAGGGCAAGATGCTTGCAGTGGACGAAAGCCCGCAATTGCTGGAAGGTAGTTGGGGTGCCACTCGAACGGTGCTGATTGAATTTCCATCGAAGATAGATGCAAATGCTTGGTACTATTCTAAGGAGTATCAGGCGTTAGCGCAGTATCGTTTTGCTTCTTCGTCGGCCAATGTTGTCACCATTCATGGAATGGAGTCAGATAATGATAGTAACGCTGGATAGATTAGAGCTGGAAAAAATAAGCTGTCGTAATAGTGGTTTGAATTACCGACACCCTAGCTGAAAAAAAAAGCTAAACGATTCTTGGTTGTGTGATATCCGAAGTTTTTCTCGTTAAAGTCGAGCCGGTGAATATGGTAGGCATCAGGCGGCTATCTAGTTTTTCATTTCCCCCGTAAAGATAGCCTCAACCCAGTGCCGCCGCTGATTTTTTCGTCATTAATTCAGCGATATGCTGGCCGATTGGAATTGCCGATGTTGCCGCTGGTGACGGCGCATTGCAAACATGCAAGCTACGTTTAGACTCGGCAAACAGAAAATCATGGACCAAGCTACCGTCATTAAGCACAGCCTGTGCTCTGACGCCTGCAGGATAAGGTTTAAGATCGTCGATAGTTATGCTGGGACAGTATTTGTTGAGCAGTTTTAAATAGCCCGGCTTGTAGAAGCTATTCTTGTATTCTATCAACCCTGAAGCAAAGTGACGCTTCCCAAGATGCCAAAAGCCGGGGAAACTCAGTAACGCTAAGCTGTCTTTGACAGAAAAATTGATACTGCCATAACCTTCCCGCTTCCAACCTAACACTGCGTTTGGACCAACAGTGATACTGCCATCGATCATCGGTGTCAGGTGTACGCCGAGAAAGGGCAATTCAGGATCGGGAATGGGATAGATTAAATGATTGATGATATTCCGATGGCGATGATGAAGCTGATAGTACTCTCCGCGAAAGGGGACAATAGCAAAATTGGTTTCAATGCCTAACATCTGAGTAAGGCGATCGGCCATCAGACCGGCACAACAAATAAGCTGGTATGTATTGATGGTGCCTTGCGAGGTCGATAGTTCTATGGCTTCAGGCCGCTCTGTAGCGCCGAGTAACTCGGTGCTGAGTAGAAGCTCCCCTCCGCTTAACTGGAATTGTTTAGCCATCGCTTGAGCCATTTGTGGATAATCAACAATGCCGCTTTGATCGATTTTCAGCGCTCCTAAGCCAACAATATTGGGCTCAAGTTCGCGTAATTGTTGAGGCTGCAGTGTTCTGGCAGCTATGCCATTGTCATCACATCGTCGCTTTAAATCTGCCATTCGTTGCAGTTCAACCGGACTAGTAGCGACGAGCAATTTTCCTGGTTGCTGGTATGGGATATTATTTTTCTGGCAAAACTCTATGGTTGATAGCGCGCCTCGCTTGCAAAAGTCTGCTTTTAGGCTGCCAGGTTCGTAGTAAACTCCGGCATGAATTACACCGCTGTTATGACCTGTCTGATGCTTCGCCACCTTCGATTCTTTTTCTATAAGAAGGACCGAGCTAAAAGGTTGTTGCTGTTTCAAATGTAAAGCCGTGGAAATACCGACGATACCACCGCCAATGACAACGTAATCATGGGTGCAAAGGGAGTCTGTTAAAGCCATAGTCAGATTGGTCCTTCCGTGAGTGAGATACAAAACTGATAGCAACGATCTTACCCGTCTTTGGAGCTCGTTTGCAGTGATAATTTACCTGCCCCTGATGGGTCTTATCCTATAAGATGGTGTTTCAGAATCACTAGGCCAGCAAAATTTAAGCTGAGCGTGTTCCGAAAATTCATAGGAGATTTCATTGTGACTGCTTCATCGATATACCTACCCCGAATACTGCGCATCGGCGCTGGAGTTAGCAGCCAACTGGCAGAGGTGTTGTTAGAGATGGGCCTTTCGAGTCCAATGATAGTGTCTGACCCTTTCATGGCGCAGTGCGGTTATGTTGATAAAATAGCCAGTGGACTAGAAAAATCCAACGTTGAATTTGGCACATTTACTGACTGTGTTGCCGATCCAACAACAGACTCTATTGCCGCAGCAATGGAAAGTTGGCAGCAAGGCGACTTCGATTCAGTTGTGGCGTTAGGGGGCGGTAGTTCGATTGATACGGCCAAAGCACTGGCGGTTTTAGCGGTTCACGGCGGCAAAATGCGTGATTATAAAGCGCCTAATCCCGTGCCGATTGGCGTGCCTATTATTGCGATCCCAACGACGGCAGGAACAGGCTCTGAGGCGACCCGAGTCACGGTGGTTACTGATACAGAAACCCAGGAAAAAATGATGTGCCTAGGTTCAGGTCTAATGCCCACCGCTGCGCTAGTAGATTTTGAGCTAACAATGACCATGCCTTATCGTCTAACGGCGGATACCGGAATCGATAGTCTTTGTCACGCAATGGAAGCCTACATAAGCCGCAAGGCCAATGCTTTCACTGACACTATTGCGTTGGCGTCTATGTCATCAATTGCTCGCAACATCCGAATCGCCTGCGATAACCCAGACAACAAAGCGGCAAGAGAAGCTATGATGTTAGCCGCTACTCAGGGTGGCATTGCATTCTCGAATTCTTCGGTAACATTGATTCATGGTATGAGTCGGCCACTAGGGGCCTTTTTTCACGTGCCTCATGGCTTGAGCAATGCCATGTTAATGCCTGCGGTAACAGAATATTCATTACCTGGATCTGTCAGCCGCTATGCAGACTGCGCTCGAGCAATGGATTTGGCCAGTGTGTCGGATAGTGACGCTGATGCCGGTACCAAGCTACTAGACGGGTTGTATCGGTTGAATAGTGACTTGCAAGTGCCGTCACCGAAAACGTTTGGAATTTCGGAGACGGACTATGCTGATGTGATAACGACGATGGCAGAGCAGGCGCTAGCATCCGGTTCGCCGAACAATAACCCGCTGATTCCCGAACAGTTCGATATCGAGCAGCTTTACCGAAAAGTCTGGAGCTAGGTCACTAGTTATCCTGCTAGGAAATCATACGCACTTCTCGCTGCGGGTATGCAATTTCTATTTTCGCCTGTTTTAAAGCGGCATAGATGGCACTATTTGCCTGATAACGAACTCGGAAATGGTTGCAGGTTGGCGCCCATAGTCTGGCTGCTAAAGTGATGTTGCTATCACCAAAGCTATTGATACCGACATCAGGATTGTTGCGCTCACTGTCAATGTGTAAGCCTGCCAATGTAGCTAATACCTACTTCTAGCTCTATTAATGTGTCAGCGCGAGAGTTATGAATCACTTCGCCAATAATGTGCTTGTTAGGAATAGTGATTTCTACCCCATCTTCATTGGTCAAGCGGGTATAAGCGAGCTGTATTTCCTCGACTATGCCGGTTACATTTTGCACGGTGATAGTATTGCCAACAACGAAGGGACGCGTGAGTATAAGATTAAGGCCGGCACCGTAATTTGATAGAGGGCTTTGGAGGGCGAGACCAGCTCCCAGCGATATCGCGCCGAGAGCAGCGACAAACGGGCCGATGCTGATACCAATTTCCCCCATGGCAATGACCGACATTATCGCTATGACAAGAATTTTGGCTGTGTTGGCCAAAAATGCGCTGAGTGTGACATCCAATGAGTGACGTTGGCAGATGCTATGAATCAAGGTGGCAACTTTTCCGCCCAGCCAAAATCCAATAATGATAATAAGAACTGCGCCTACTAACTGAAAACTGTATGTGACAAAAAACTCTACTATCATGTGATAGATTGCGGTTATTTGTTGAATTTCTTCATCCATCGTTTTGCCCTTTGTTGTGGTGATTTAAGTTGATCGATCGCAGGGTTAACCTATGCGGCTTGATTCTATTGCATTACTATAGCGTTTCAAAGTTATCGAGTTTGTAGTTTAGTTGGGTCATTTTATGTTTACAGGCATTGTACAGGGTTCTTTTCCCATTTTATCGGTAGAGCGTAAGCCGGGACTACATACGTTACGTTTTGATTTACCGGCGGCGCTAGTGGAAGGTCTGACCATCGGCGCCAGCGTCAGTGTTGATGGAGTATGCCTGACGGTTGCTACTATTGAGGGGAGTTGTGTGAATTTTGATGTTATGCAACAAACTTTGTCGCTGACAACAATAGGAGAGCTTGATGCCGAGGACGTTGTGAATCTTGAGCGCTCTGCTAAACAGGGTGCGGAGGTAGGTGGTCATATCGTATCCGGCCATGTTGATGGTTGTGCAGAAGTTATTGCCATTGACCAGCCAGAAAATAATTGTTTTATCAGCTATCGGGTGGCCGCTGAAAAAATGAAGTATATCTTTCCAAAGGGTTTTGTAGGCTTAAATGGATGCAGTTTGACGGTAGCCAATGTTAACAAGGCTGAAAACGCCTTTACGGTCTGTTATATCCCTGAAACCTTACGCGTGACAACACATGGTGCTAAGAGGATTGGCGATCGAGTAAACTTCGAGATAGATCGGCAAACACAGGCTATTGTGGACACTGTTGAAAACTTCCTCGGTGATAATCCAGGATTACTCAACGCTTCTTAGTTCGGTAAAAAAGACAGTCATCATGGCTACTGTCTATGTTTATCTAATTTATACATAAGGGCAGGCATAATTAGTTCCCATGACATTTAATAAGCAACAGGAGAAATCACTGCGCGAGACGCTGGAGCAATTGCAAGGTCACGAAGCCGTGATCAGCTTTCATCAGTTGCAAGGCTTCCTGTTTGCTGTTGCTTGCTCACCAGAGCTGATTAAACCATCAGAGTGGTTTGATTTGATCTGGTTAAATGACGAGCCTCAGTTTGATAGTGAAACTGAGGCTCGCGATTTTTTTTCGCAAGTCGTTTCATTGGCTGTCCATATTGCCGAGATGGCTCAACAGAGGCGATTTTTACCGTTCGACTCCATTTACTCAGAGCGTTGGCAAAATGAGCTTGCGGAGTGGTGCGAGGGGTTGTTAATGGGACACCAGTATTTAGAAGATGTCTGGTTGATTACCATTGATGATGTGAATGATATTGCCATGACTGACGATATTGACGCCTCGCTTAATCTTGCCGCTACATTTGCTGATGCGGCTAGCGCCCGTCAGTTAAGCTTTGACGACGAAGTCGATCTGGGCAGTGATCATTTAGCCCAGGCTTACGAGCTATTTTCGAAGGTATTAAACACCTACGCTACGATGGGCGGTATATGGGCAGATGGCTCCTGGGACTTCAACGCTGAGCAGTTATTTTTGGCCCTAGAGCCGGTTGCTCACGATGAGCCTTGCCCCTGCGGGAGCGGTATTCATTTTTCAAGCTGTTGTTTACATTAGAAAGAATGACGTTGTTTCTATGGTTTATAATCCTTTCGTTTCATGGCGATTTTTAGGATCGGATTTGGTTATTAGTCTTCGCTGTTTAATAGTGTTATAAATGATAGAGAAGGGTCGAGACGTACTAAAAAATAGTGATCTAAGGGGACAGTGATCAAGTGGTTATGGTAAAAAACACCAATAATTTCAAAATGTTGGCGAGTAAAATATGTGACGAAGTACAAGCTTATATCCCTGCGGAGCTTGAGAGAGATAACGCCAGATCTGACTTGCTTGAGACCATTGAAACGCTACTCAGCGAAAACGAATTTGACAGTACGATCCCAGAATCTCGGCGCGTAACTATCTTGTTGTCGGATATTCGCGGCTTTACGGCCCTTGCTGAAACTTTTTCAGCGATGACAGTGATGGAGCTGTTAAATCGCTACTTTTCTCGAATGACGAATGTCATTGTCCGGCATGGCGGCACTATCGATAAATTGATGGGTGACTCTATTATGGTGTTGTTCGGGGCGCCCAATAGTGAAATAGATGATGTTGAGCGCGCGATTGCCTGCGCCGTTGAGATGCAGCGTGCTATGTCTGAATTCAATCAGCAAAATATCGGTCTGGGTCTGCCTGAACTGTTTATGGGGATTGGGATAAATACCGGCGAGGTTGTTGCTGGGTCCGTCGGTTCGGAGCACCATAGAGAGTATACAGTGATTGGTGATGAGGTTAACTTGACGTCGCGGATTGAGGCGCAAAGCCTCCGTGGCCAGATTCTTATCAGTGAAAATACCTATCGCGCGGCGAAGGCTTTTGTCTTGGTCGGAGAGCCGAACAAGGTGCATGTCAAAGGTAAGCGAGAGCCGGTCAATCTGTATGATCTGATGGGTACAACTCGGCCGAGAGCGATCACTGTTCCACGCCGGGAAATACGAAAAAGCCCTCGGGTGAATATCAACATGCCCTGTTACTTTCGTCGCTTGCTTGGCAAACATGTACAGCCGGACCAATTTCGCGGAGAAGTGATTGATTTAGGATATGCGGGGTTGCTGATGCGCAGCCCGATAGACTTAGTACCATTTTCCGAGATAAAAATTGAGGTTTCACTGCAGTTACTAGGCGCTGACACCACTGATATTTATGCGCGAGTTATTAACACAGAAGATGCCGATGATGGTGTTTTGTGCAGTTTAGAATTTACTTCGATGGATGAGATTGGCCAATATACGATTAAGCGTTTTGTTGACAGCCAATTGACGATAACCTGACGACGAGTATGCTAACTCCTATTAATTTCAGTGACTCCGTCAATGGTTAACGGACGATCAACGTCCGCTTTTTTGTCAACTAACAGGCTATTTTGCGTTACATGGAAAATACCGATATTCCATCGCTCAGTTTTCAACTTTTTCAGTTGCAAACCGAACATCGTATGCTGGATACTGAGATTAACAATCTGCAGCAGTTTCCTTATCTTGATCAGCTGAAATTGCAGCGGATGAAACGGCAAAAGCTACGGTTAAAGCAAAATATCGAACTTATCAAAGCGCAGTTGATCCCAGATCTCAATGCGTAAACGCAACTTTGTAAGAGAGGCAAATATGCCATTAACTATACGATATATTTCATTGCTGCTGGTGGTTTTCGTGACGGCTTGTTCTGCGCCGGGTAAAACCAGGCAGGAACAACGGGCTCACATTGCAACTATGAAGCTCGAAGTACTTGATGAGCTCTATAAATTGAAGCCTGATACCCGTGCTGAGATTCGCAAGGCACCAGGTTATGCGGTGTTTAGTAATCTCAACTTCAATATCGTTTTTGCGAGCGTAGGAAATGGTTTTGGCATTGTTGTCGACAACGCCAGTAATACCAATACATACATGAAAATGGGCGAGGTCGGGCTTGGCCTAGGTTTGGGGGCAAAAGATTTCCGAGCAGTTTTTGTTTTTGAGAATCGAGAAGTGATGACCCGATTCGTTGATAGTGGCTGGGCATTTGGCGGTCAGGCAGACGCAGCTGCTAAGGCGAATGATAAAGGCGCGGCCGTCGCCGCCGAAGTCATACTGGACGGCATCAAAATCTATCAGCTGACAGGCACTGGTCTCGCGCTTCAGGCTACGGTAAAGGGAACGAAGTTTTGGAAAGATGCCGATCTTAATCAGTAAGTTATTGGTAAAGACCGGTACGGTGAGCGCCTGATCTACATGCCGGTTATTTTTATAAATTGCCGCTGGTGATACTTTCCTGACAGCCGCGAAAATAGATCCAAAAGATGCATTTGCCAGCGATATTTTCTCACTAATAGCTGGTGTGCATCGTTAACCTCACCAGCCTCAGCCATCAGTGCTGCCGTCACTGGTATTGAGTCGACTATTGTTTTACCCGAGATTGTGCAGGGCGCAATACTGGCATTTGAAAAATTCTTCAGCCGCTTTACTTTTCCTGCTTTTTTAGCAGAAAAGACGTAATAAATGCTGTTCGATTCGTCGGCGGCGAACCACACGGGTGTACTTACGTAGCTTCCGTCTTTCTTTTGAGTACTCAAAGACAGATAGCGGGCATGTTCTAATAGCGTGTTCATAATGGGCTTATGCTCCGTGATGTTGTCGACGTTATAATTAGTAGAGTGTAGCAGGGCCTTAGCAGCGCCAAGTCTTCAAAGCTTCGTGATATTGTGTGAGTTCGGTAATGAAGCTGTTATGTAGGTTGTCTGGAGCGATATTATCCATTAACCTATTCGCCATTATACGTAGACTACAGAATGAACGAGAGCGAAACATGAATCAACATGTCATTAAATTTTGTCCCCAGTGTGGCGGTGGTGTTGTCAGTGAGCATCTGGATGGCCAGCTTCGGCTCCAATGCGTCTATGCCTGTGGTTTTGTCAACTGGGATAACCCTACGCCGGTCGTTGCTGCAATTGTAGAGTATGACGGGCAAGTATTATTGGCTCGCAATGCCCAGTGGAGAGAAGGCATGTTTGCTTTAATCACGGGTTTTCTTGAGAGAGGAGAGACACCTGAAGAGTCGGTGTTGCGAGAAGTTAATGAAGAGCTTGGTCTCAATGGTGAAATCGTTGAGTTTGTGGGCAATTATGCTTTCCATCGAGCTAACCAGTTATTAATAGTCTTTCACGTAATAGCTACCGGTACCATTTGTCTCAATGAAGAGTTAGTTGAGTACAAGCTACAGAACAAGGAAGATGTAATTCCTTGGGATATGGGTACAGGGCCAGCACTAAAAGATTGGTTGTCCTCACAGCTAAACTAGTTGTCGTTTGTTGTGGATATCTCTTGATCCCCAACGAATGGCGATAGAATAGCGCCCCCTGTCATAGCCATAATTTGTCGGCGATGACATCCATTGATTTATGTATGAGGCAAAGCTGTCATGTCAGCCACTGTGATAAAATCGTTATTGTCGGGAAGCGTGGCATCAGAGTCCGTTGTAACAGTTCAGGGTTGGGTGCGCAGTCGGCGCGACTCAAAAGCTGGTATTTCGTTTATGGCGATCCATGACGGCAGTTGTTTTTCTGCCATTCAGGCAGTGATCCCGACTACACTAGACAACTATCAATCCGAGGTGCTGCAAGCTGGAGTCGGTTGTTCTGTTAGAGTCTCTGGCATGCTGGTGACTTCTGAAGGCAAGGGTCAAAACTTCGAGATACAGGCAACGGCTGTTGAGGTTGTAGGGTGGGTTGATGACCCAGAGACGTACCCGGTCGCGAAGAAGCGGCATAGTTTTGAGTATTTACGGACAATAGCGCATTTACGTCCGAGGACAAATACCTTTGGTGCGGTGACTCGCGTTCGCAATGTACTAGCAAACTCTATTCATAACTACTTCTTTGATAGAGACTTTCAGTGGGTCAATACACCGATAATTACTGCCAGCGATTGTGAAGGCGCCGGAGAGCTATTCCGAGTTAGCTCATTAGACCTGACTAACCTTCCGCGCGGTGTTGATGGTGGTATAGACTTTACGAAAGATTTTTTCTCTGATGAATCTTTTCTGACAGTTTCCGGCCAACTTAATGTCGAAGCGTTTTGTATGGCCATGTCGAAAGTTTATACTTTTGGACCCACATTTCGAGCAGAAAACTCTAATACCAGTCGTCATCTAGCAGAGTTTTGGATGGTCGAGCCGGAAATAGCTTTTGCTGATTTAAATGATGACGCGACGCTGGCAGAAGATTTTTTGAAATATCTATTTAATGCCGTGCTTAATAAATGCGGTGATGACATAGAGTTTTTTACCCAGTTTGTCGATAAGACATGTCACGAACGTTTAGAGAAAGTATCGCAGCAAAATTTCGAGCGTATCGATTATAGTGAAGCGATTCGAATCCTTGAAAATGCACCGCGAAAATTTCAATTTCCAGTAAAATGGGGTCTTGATCTGCAATCTGAGCACGAACGATTTTTGTGTGAAGAGCATATTGGTGCACCTACTATCGTGATGAACTATCCCAAAGAGATCAAAGCGTTTTATATGCGCATGAATGACGACAATAAAACAGTAGCTGCCATGGATGTGCTGGCTCCGGGTATTGGAGAAATTATTGGCGGCAGTCAGCGCGAGGAACGACTTGATGTGTTGGACGCGAGAATGGCTGAACAAAATATCGGTGACGACCTGTGGTGGTATCGAGACTTGAGACGCTATGGGACGGTACCACACGCAGGCTTTGGTCTTGGATTCGAAAGACTTATCAGCTACGTTACCGGATTAGACAATATTCGTGATGTTATTCCTTATCCTCGAACGCCGGGGCACGCACCTTTTTAGTGACTCTTCTCTGTATTTTAGTAAATCAGACCCGAAATGTGTTGATAGAAGAGCATTTTTGGTCTGTTTTTGTGCAATTTTCTGATTGTGGTCCATACTAAAAATGAGAAAGTGATTCGATGGCGCTTAACGTCGCTGTCATCGTGAAGAGGAAATAGCAATGCTGTTGGCAAGCAATGACAAAGGTGTTATCAACGAGATGTTGATCGTAGATGTTTTCACCCAGTTAATTTTTGATGCCGAATCGGCATTGAATGACACCGAAGAGAGAATTATCGACTGCCTCGAGTCAATAGAAGGGTCGTTAACTCATTCTCCCCGACGAGATATTGGTGAATTTTTGCGGGCTATGGCAGTTGATGAAATGATTTCTTTAGTTGCTAAGGTCAAAAGAAAAATGGACCAACAGCAATTGATTGCGGCAGAAAAGCTAAGTCATGGGCCTCATATTCATCGCTAACACATACTTACTCTCTATAAATAGGTGTACTACTCGATTGGCTCGTTAGTGATGCTTTATTTTTTGCCATCGGCAGAGACTTTCTTTGATGCTTCAGGTTGTGCTTGCTGCGCGGCTATCGGAAGAGTAAAGCGTATACTGCGTTGGTCGCAATCGACTTCCTTAACAATAATCTCGATAGCTTGATCCAATTCTATGGTGAGTGTTTTACTCTTGAGCCTAAGTCTCATTGGATCGAAGCTGTATTTGTCGGGTAAAATTCTTGTTTCAACAAATCCCTCAATGAGATTTTCATCTACACGAACAGTAAAACCATTACTGTTTATTTGTGACACTCGTCCGATAAAATTTTGACCGACTAGCGGTTGTATAAATTGACATTTTAGCCACTGTTCCATCTGCGAACGAGCCTGCCGGGAGTTATCCTGCCGCTGCTGGATTGCCTCCAGCTGCTCATCACTGCAGCGAGTTGTAGGAAGGCCACGTAACTTTTCTTTGATGATTCTGTGTACTAACAAATCAGTATATTTTCGAATCGGAGAGGTAAAAGTAGTGTATGAAGATAATCCCATTCCAAAATGTGGCAGGCGCTTGTTACTTAACCTAGCCCTCGATAATAAGCGGCTCAGAACGGCACGAAGAGGAAAATCCAGTGCATCATCATCAATAGATTTCATAATGTGTCGATATCCATCCGGCTGAGTGACGTCTACGTCTGTTAGCGACAACTGCTCTTCTGCTAGCTTACAAACATCGGCAATTCGCTCCGGGCGAAAACCCGGGTGGCTGACAAAAATTGCGTCATCGTCGAGCATTTGGGTGACGCAACGATTAGCTAAGATCATACACTCCTCAACAACTTGACTCGCTGAATTTTTATTTTGCAGCTCTATACGATCCATTTTTCCGTTAGCGTTAAGAACAAGACGTAGGTCGGGGCGATTCGGTATGACTAAATGGTTTTCTTTGCGATTTATTAAAAGAGCATCGGACAGTTCTTTGAGCTGATTTAATACATGGCCATGACTGCTGCAATCGGCCGACGTTATGGTGTCATCGCGTTGGTCCAAAAATATCGATACGTCGTCGTAGCTTAGTTTTGCCTTAGAAGACATTAAGGCCTCAACGATATTGTGGCTCACGATGTCCCCGGTGGCGTTGATATCAATCTGGCAAATCAGTGCCGGGCGAACTTGGCCCGGGGCAAGGGAGCATAAATCATTAGCCAACTTAGCGGGTAGCATAGGGATAGCATAGCCGGGCATGTATGTTGATATTGCGCGTTGAGCTATTTGTTGATCCAGCTCAGAGTTTGAAATAATAAATGCACCGGGATCAGCAATGGCGACCAGCAATCTCCATCCATTATCAGATTTACTCACATACAGCGCGTCATCCATATCTCTAGTGCTAGCTGCATCGATGGTAACAAACGGTATGTCTTGCATGTCCTTGCGTTGTGAGAAGTCTATATCGGCCAAGGACTCCTCCCAGTTATCTTTCCACACGGGGTCCAATTGGAATTTGCTCGTTACGTATTCTGTCTCAATACCTTTTTTCTCAAGATTGCCGATGACCTCTAGTATTTTTGCCTGCGGCTTCTCATTAGGATATGGATGACGGCTTAATTTGCAACGAATATAGTCGCCTGCGGCGGCGTTTTTTCTTGCAGCTGGAGGTATAAAGATCCATCGATTCAGCTGCGGCAGGTCAGGCTCGACGAAATGGCCCTGCCCTTTGATAATATAGCGCCCATTAAATTCTTTAAGCGGAGATTGCAGTAGTGCCTGCAAGACTCCGCTTACTTTGGGCTTAGCATTTTTGTCTTTAGTTTTGTTCTGTTCCGTGGTGATGAGAATCTTGACGTTATCACCAGGAAAAACTTTTGTCATTTCATCGGGATTGAGGAAAATTTCCCGGCCATCTGCCAATACAACGAAGCCGAACTTGCGTTGAGTGCCTTTGACAATGCCCTCAGCATATTCCTTGCTGTCTTCGATGTCTTTTTTTAATTGTTTCAGTTGAGAGAGGGTGCTGTTGTCAAACATTAGATTGAATACCAAAGATACGTGCTTAAAATATGTTAGCGGATGGAGCCTTGCCGGCATCCCCATTAGCGTATACGGGGAACTCAGGGTAGCGGAAAATGAAGCGAATTTGTAGGGGAATATGAATTAATAAGAGGTCTTATGGTTTAATAAGCGCTATTCAACAATAGAAAGCTGACGAGATATCTATTACTCCCAATTTGCAGACCGACTGTGGCTTTTGTGTAAATTGTGGGGATATTCGATATGAATGATCTAATACATGCTGCTAAAAAAATAAGGACTGTTTGTGACTCAAAATCAGTTTCTGAAGGATATCGGGCTATCTCGTCTAGTAGACTTTGCTAAAAACGTGTCGACGCAAAGTTACGTAGCCTTTTTGTCTCCCCGGGGGTGAATAAAACGACCAAAGAAGACGCCAAATTCAAAAAGCAGCCACATTGGTAATGCTAGCAGTGCTTGCGAAATTATATCGGGTGGTGTCAGCAGCATGCCAAACACAAAACACCCAACAACAATATAAGGGCGTTTTTCAGAGAGCGTTTCAGGTGTTGTGATACCAGCCCAAATTAACAATATAGTTGCGATAGGGATTTCGAAAGCGACGCCAAACGCAAAAAATAACTTCAACACGATATCAAGGAAGCGGGCAATATCAGGAGTGTAGGCGACACCTTCTGGTCCTACGCCGCTGAAAAAGCCAAAAATCAGCGGAAAGACTACGTAATACGCGAAGGCCAGACCTGCGTAGAACAAGACGATGCTAGAAGCCAGTAATGGAATGGCAATGCGTTTTTCTGAACGGTACATACCTGGAGCAATGAAACCCCAGACTTGGTAAAGAATAATAGGCATTGCAAGGATCAAGGAAACGACTAAAGTTAACTTGAAGGGCGTTAAAAATGGGGACGCTACTTCTGTGGCAATCATACTAGTTCCCTCTGGCAACAATACTCGCAGAGGTTCTGAAACAAAATAATATATATCATTAGCGAAATAAAAGAGACTAAAGAAAACCACTAAAATTGCCAATACGCAGCGTAACAATCTATCTCGTAGCTCAGTTAGGTGGCTTACCAATGGCTGCGCCTGGTCTTGATTTTTTTCAGTGTCAGTCATGGTTTATTTTCAGGCCCGATAACGTTCGTATCATCAGTTTTTTGGCCAATACTGCTTTCGGATTCTGGCGCGGCGCTGGTGTCACTGCTGTTTGAATCGTAGGGTAAATTTTCAAACTGTGATGGGATCTCATCAGAGACCATTTGAATTTGCTCTTGAATTGCGTTTTTTGTATTTTCCAAATCTTTCATTATTGATTCGTTGCGTATCTGCTGTCTAATTTCATCAGCACCAACCTCCCGCTCGATCTCAGATTTAATTTGCTGAAAGCTACGGCGTAATCTGGCGATCCACAGACTCGAGGTGCGGATCGCACCCGGAAGTCGTTCCGGCCCCATAATGAGCAACGACATTATGCCGATGAGAAGTAGTTCCTGAAATCCGATATCAAACATCTAGTGTCTTATCATTTCTCGTTGTCTTTGTTATCAACCTCGACACCCTCATTGTCAGACAATGTTTGCTCATCGTCATTTTGCTTTTTTTCATCGGGATCGTTGGACATGCTGCTTTTAAAACCTTTTATCGCTTCACCCAAATCGCCACCGATATTTCGTAAACGTTTGGTGCCGAACAGCATGACCACGATAGCCAGAATAATCAATAACTGCCAAATGCTAATACCACCTAAGCCCATAGTTACTCTCCAACATTGCTTTCTAGTGAGCCGCCACTGTAAAGGCGACCGAGATTAATATGATTGTTACATTGCCGCATTGAGATAGCGGCTATTTACGTGATGCTTTTTCCTCAAGTCCCGACATATCAAAGCGTTTGGCTAGCTCATTGACGACGTCAATGCCGTTTGCTCCAAGATGTGACAACATCACCAGCGAATGAAACCATAAATCGGCAGTTTCATAGACCACCGCTTTCGTATCACCGGTTTGTTCTGAGTCTTTGGCGGCGATAATTGTCTCGTTAGCTTCTTCACCGACTTTTTCGAGAATTTTGTTCAGCCCTTGATGATGCAAACTAGCAACATATGAAGAGTCGGGATCCGCGCTTTTTTTACGCTGTTCCAATATTGCTGTCAATTGTTGTATTACGTCACTCATACATTGGGTCACTTGCAATGGTTATTTTGTATACATTTCTTTGGGGTCTTTTATCACTTTTTCTACAGTCTTCCACACGCCATTGTCGAGTTTACGATAGAAGCAACTGCGTGTTCCTGTATGACAGGCGATACCGCCTAACTGTTCTACTTTCAAGATAATCACATCTTCGTCGCAATCAATGCGTATTTCCTTGATCGATTGCACATTCCCCGACTCTTCTCCCTTTCGCCATAGCCTTTTACGTGACCGCGACCAATATACTGCACGCTGTTCAGCAACAGACAGAACCAAGGCCTCACGGTTCATCCAGGCGACCATCAGAATATCATTGTTTAAGTAATCTTGGGCGATAACAGGTATCAAGCCGTCGCTATTCCAGAGGACCTGATCCAAAAATTCTTCATTGCCGGTATCGTGCAAGCTTGTCTCGGT
>TARA_B110000902_G_scaffold140650_1_pt1 | contig 23256 bp, 34 predicted proteins | sample TARA_B110000902 | Tara Oceans TARA_B110000902 (sample SAMEA4398009) | marine metagenome | biome: Polar Biome; feature: [SRF] surface water layer (ENVO:00010504); material: water (ENVO:00002006), including particulate matter (ENVO:01000060) such as... | depth 5 m | reverse complement strand
TCATCGGGTTTAGTAGAAGAAAAATCATATAAAGAATATTAATGAAAAGTTTAGTTGATAAAGTACCATGGTATATTTGTGATTCAGGGGATGAAAACCTATGTGCTTACGTAGACACAGATTCTAATTACTTCTCAGCTTACCCCATACTAAAACATTACGACCCTAATATAGATAATATAGACCCTCAGGAAGTTGATAACCGTACTGAAAAAATTGGTAAAAGGTTAGAGGGGGTGATGAATAAATTTTATGTTGAATTAGGGGCAGATACTTTTAATATAGGAAATAGAGAAAATTTCTTAGAAATGAAGACCGAATGTGTTATTCGTTCTGGGTATTTTAGAAATACTAGAAGATATGCACAGTGGATTACTAAAACTGAAGGTAGAGAAAATGAAACATTAGAGATCAAGGGTCTAGAGTTTATGAAAGCTAACTTCCCTCCTGTTTTAGGTAAATTTTTTAATAGTATCCTCCGACAAGTCCTAAAAGGTGTTGAGTATGAAAATATAATTAGTCAAATAAAGATATTTAAAAAAGAAATACTCGAAGAAATCCCTATTTATGAATTAGGTAACCCAACAGCAGTAAAAAAATTAGATAAATATAGCGGTACCTCAGCTCGTACAGGTGAAATGTTTACTGTAGTCGAAAAAGGTGCCCCTGCACCAGTTAGGGCAGCACTTAAATATAATGATCTTCTTAAATTTTGGAGGTTAGATAAACAATTTAATCTTATAACCCAATCCGATAAAGTAAAGTGGATATATCTAAAAGACAACCCTTATAAAATAGAAGCATTAGCATTTATGACATCAGATGTACCCCCTAAAATTGAAGAATTTTTAAATAGGTATGCTGATAGAAAAAAAGTATTTGAAAGTATATTGCTTAACAAATTAGAAGGTTTTTTTGGAGATTTAGGTTGGAACCTTAATTTAAACCCTCATTTAGATAAGTTTAAATCATTTGTAATTTAAAAATATAATTCGTATATTCACATTATGGTAAATAAAAACACATTACAGTCACTTATATCCAAATATTACTTAAACGGTTCATTTAATCAAGTAAAATGGAGAATTAAGGATAACACAATTACAGTATATGCGGGTTCATCTGGAAAAGCAGCTAAGGTATATTTAAAAAATTTCCAATTTGAAGACTGCGAATTAGGTATTTATGATACCCATAAATTATCTAGGTTATTAGCTATTTGTAATGGTGAATTAATATTCCAAGCCGAAAAAACAAACAAGGTATTTACCAAATTAAATATTGCTGATAGTAATTTTGATTTAAGTTACTCATTAGCTGATATATTTGTAATCCCACGAGCAGATTATTTCCCCGATATTGAAGAACCCGAAGGATTATTCGAATTAGATAAAGAAGCAATAGATGCCTTAATTAAAGCAAAAACAGCATTATCTGAACAAAGTGGGTTATTAATTAAAACTGCAACTAATTTAGATGGTGAAAGGGTATGTGAAATGATATTTGGTGATATTGAAAACTTTGCTAATAAAGTAACATATACATTAAATGGCACCATAACAGACGAAATAGAATTCCCACTTAATTCAGATTCATTAAAAGACATCTTCTCCGCTAATAAGGATGCTGATAGGGGTGTACTTAAAGTTTCAGCCCAAGGAATGATCCAATTAAACTTTTATTCTGATGAAATGGAAAGTGAATATTTTGTATTAAGAAACGAATAATATAATATTTATAATAAAGTAACAATGTAGCTAGGGCACAATGTTATGTTTTAATCCGACGATCTTAGGACGTCACAAAAATAAAAATGATATGAGTATATTACCACATCTGTTCGAAAGAACACCGTTTGACTTACTAGTCAGAAATTTTTTAACACAAGAAGGTAACTACAGACCTGTAGAACAAAACCTTAAACTAGCACACCCTTTAGATATTTATCAAACCCAACATGGACTCTGTTTTGAGATTGCATGTACTGGTATTGATAAAAAACACCTCGAAATCTTAATTGAAGGTCAAACTTTAAGGGTTAATTACGATAAAACCCCATCCCTTGAAGAAGATGAATTAGCAGAGAAGGACCAATTAGAGTATATCTATAGAGGTATTGCAAAAAGGTCATTTAATTTAGGTTGGAAAGTAGATTCAAAATTTGACTTATCAAATGCCGCCTCTGATTTCCATAATGGTCTTCTAACTATTGTAATACCGTTTGCTGAGTCAGCAAAACCAAGAACTTTAAAAATAAAGTAAAAACAATCGCAAATAAACGTGTCCTAGCACATTTGCTTTCGTATATTTACGGTATGAAAAAATTTAAAGAAATACAAAAGATTACCGACCCATCATTAGATCCTTATTTCATCACTCGTGATGATAATTGTTTTACCGTAAAGGAACTTGTTCAACCTAATTCTAATCATTTTAGAACTCAAGGTAAAGGTAAATCATATGAAAAAGCATTATGTTATTTCCCAAGGTTTGAACAAGCTATAGATAAAATATCAAGGCTTAAAATGAATAAAAGCGAATATACTTCAATACAAGGGTATATTAGTGAATTTGAAACAGTAAATAATAATTTAATTAAATTTATAAAAGAAGCATGAAATTAGAAGCTCTATTTGATGCAGTTATTGTAAAACCAATTGAGGTGGAAGAAACCACCTACGGTAACATTATTGTTCCTGACCTAGGTAAGGAAACAAATGAAACTGGAAGGGTAATAGCTGTAGGACCAGGAAAACCAACAATGACTGGTGACATTATCACAACAACTTTAAAAGAAGGAGATTTAGTAGTATTACCTACAATGGGTTTTACTAAATTACCATTCGATGGTGAAGATTATTATATCGGACCTGAAAACCAAATCCTAGCAAAAATTAACGAAGATGAGTAAAGAAATTAATTTCGGGAGTGAAGCCCGTAACAAATTAGTAAAAGGAATTGATACACTAGCAGATGCAGTAGTTTCAACCCTAGGACCTAATGGACGTAATGTTGTAATTGCAACCGGAGGAATTCCTCAATCAACAAAAGATGGGGTAACTGTAGCTAAGTCAATTACTTTAAGCGATCCAACAGAAGAATTAGGAGTACAATTAGTAAAACAAGCAGCAGTCCAAACTGCTAATAAGGCGGGTGATGGAACAACAACTGCTACACTATTAGCCCGTGAAATGGTAAAGCAAGGATTATCGGCTTTAGCAAATGGAGAAAATGCAGTTCAAATCAAAAGAGATATTGATGAAGCAGTTATCGAAGTAACAACCCAACTTCGCTTACTATCAGAAGATATTTCAGCAGAAGGACAATTACAACAAATTGCCACAATTTCTTCTAATAATGATGATGAAACTGGTAAATTAATTTCAACTGCTATTGATAAAGTAGGAATGGATGGGGTGGTTCATATTGAAGAATCTAAAACCGGGGATACTTACTTAGAAACAGTAGAAGGGATGCAATTCGACCGAGGTTACAAATCACCTTATTTTGTTACTGATAATAGTACAATGTCTTCAGTATTAGAAAATCCCATGATTTTAATAGTTGATCAAAAACTTACACAAGTAAAAGATCTTTTACCTATTCTTGAAGCTGTATCTTCTCAAGCAAAATCATTATTAATCATTGCCGAAGATATAGATAATGAGGCATTGGCTACTCTTATTGTAAACAAGATGAGAGGAACAATGAAGGTATGTGCTGTTAAAGCTCCCGACTTTGGTGATAGAAGAAAATTAATTTTAGAAGATATCGCTATTACTACTGGTGGGGAAGTATTTAGTAAAGAAAAAGGAATGAAGTTGGATAAATTTAGTTGGGATTGGTTTGGAGAAGCTAGAACAGTCACAGTAACTAAAGAAGAAACAACAATTGTAGATGGAAAAGGAACAACTGAATCAATTGGGTCACGTGTTGAAGAATTACAACAACAGATTGATAAGGCACAAACCCCATACGAAATAGAAAAATTACAAGAACGTCTTGCAAAATTTGTAGGAGGAGTAGCTATTATTCATGTTGGTGGAGAAACTGAAACTGAAATGAAAGAGAAGAAAGATCGTGTAGATGATGCTTTACATGCTACTAAAGCTGCCATCGAAGAAGGCATTGTACCAGGTGGTGGAGCTGCTTTATTATATGCTTCACAAAAATTGGGACGGAATAAAATTGGAAGTAAAATCGTACGTAAATCATGTGCAAAACCCTTCCAACAAATCCTTATCAATGCTGGGTATGATGATGCCGAAGCACAAATATTAGGAAAAGAGTTAGTTGATTCTGATAATACATGGAACGGATTTAATCTTAAAGAGGAAAAGATCGTTAATATGAAAGAAGCAGGTATTATTGATCCAACTAAAGTAACCCGAACTGCACTTCAAAATGCAGCTTCAATTGCAGGAACTATTCTATTAACAGAATGTACTGTAGTAAATGAACCAAGTGATGATAACCAATCACAAGGAATGGACCCGATGATGGGTATGATGTAGAATTTTAAACTAAATTTAATAAATTATGAACAAGCAAGAATTATTTGAACAGTTAACAGGATTATTCTCAACTTTTACAGATGAGCATAACGGAACAACAAAAGCATCCCAACAACGCGCCCGTAAGGCATTAGGTGGGATTAAAAAATTAGTTACAGACTATCGTAAAGCTTCAGTTCTTGAATCCAAAAGTTAATATAGTAGAAAAAAACATCCTTATTGCTCGGAGAGTACCTCCGGGTGATAAGTGGCGTTTAGTATTAAACGAACCCGAGGGTCCAGTACACGCTACATTAACTGATGCCTTAGAAGCATATATGGTAAAAACGGGATTTAAGGGAGACTATCGTTTAGCTCCTTTGAAAAGCGAATTATTTATTGTATCTTCATCCGAGGAAATTATAGAACCAGAACCAGAAAAAAAATATTCATTATATGGCGAGTATTAATACTAGAGAGAACACATTACTAAATGAAAAATATCGTCCTGTTGACTTAGATAATTATGTTGGTAACGCTCATTTAAAAGCAACATTAGCAAAACAATTAGCACAGAACGATATCCAAAACTACTTATTTTATGGTCCTGCAGGTACAGGTAAAACTACCCTTGCTAAGCTTATAATAAGTAATTTAGAATGTGACTCACTTTATATTAATGCTTCAGATGAACGAGGTATAGAAACCATTAGAGATAAAGTAACAGGTTTTGCTTCAGTAGCATCTATTAAACCCATTAAGGTGGTAATTTTAGATGAAGCTGATTTTTTAACAATTCAAGCACAAGCTTCTTTACGTAATGTGATAGAAACATTTTCTCGTACAACACGATTTATACTTACTTGTAATTTCGTAGAGAGAATAATCGACCCACTTCAATCTAGATGTCAAACATTTAAGATTGTACCCCCAACGAAAAAGGAAGTTGCTATTCATGTAGCAGGGATATGTGATAAAGAAAATATAGGTTATGAACTACCAGATATAGGCCATCTGGTAAGTAAATATTATCCAGACATTCGAAAAATTCTAAATACATTACAATCTAGTGTTATAGAAGGGAAAGTAGAACTGGATGATAGTTTATTAGTATCCTCTAACTATATGAGTAGTGTGCTTGAAGGGTTAAAAAATAATGACTTTAAAGCTATTAGACAGACAATTGCTGATTCGGGTGTAGATGATTTTGATGAATTATTTAGGTTCTTATATGAAAATTCCACCGAATTTATGCCAAATAAAGAAGGCACAGCTGCTATTTTAATTAATGAACATTTGTATAAAGCTAACTTTAGAATAGACAAAGAAATAAATTTAATGTCTTTAATCCAAAATTTAATAAATAATAAATAGTTATGGAACAACCAATTCAACAACCCCAAATCGATCTTCAAAACACAACGGGGATTAAAACTACTGATAACACCAGTGTATTTCAACAAGGTGTTCTCCTCCGTAAAGTATCTAAGTTTGTAACTGGTACTTCTGAGGATGCAATGTTACCAATTCCTGTATTTTACGAAGCATCTACAGGTAAAATATTAACAGACTCCGTACCAAAAGAATTACGTGAGGAATTAATAGACGAGCTTATTTAATATGAGGAATGTATTTGATTGGGTTAAAGAAATCAATACAAAGAAATCACCAATTGATTCCTTCTCCACCGAGGATTGGGATCAATGGAATTCTTACGTTGTACATCGAGTGCTTAGTATGAATCCTGATTATTTATCTTTGGTAAATGAAGTCCAAAAACTTCCACCCGATAATAAAAAACAAATATATTCAATTTATAAAGAATACATTCCAAAAAACAATAAATGGAGTAAGTATGTAAAATCAACAGTTAAACCTAAAAATAAGGATTTAATTGAATTGTTAAAAGGTTACTACCAATTATCAAGTAGAGAAGTAAAAGAATACATATATATGTTGGATAATGAAGAAATCCTTCGTATATTATCGAAAATGGGTGTTAATCAAAAAGACGCTAAAAAACTAATAAAATGAAACGAGAACTTTATTTAATGCTATACAATCAAGCTATGGCAGACCGATCAAAAGCATTATTATCACTAGATTTACTAGGTAACCACCCTGCAGGAATTGGAGATCATTCCACAGCAGATTTTTACAATAATGCTAACGAGGCATTAAATATGTTAGTTGAAGCGGATGACCGAATTTCAACATTAGAACGTTATTTTAAAGATAGCCAAAAAGATGTAATATAATGAGTGATTCTGTAACAAAGTTTAAAGAAAACCAGACTGATATTATAAACGATTGGTATGAAACCAATACTAGAGATGAAAATATGAGCAGCAGAGAGATAAGTAATGCAAAAAGAGGAATGACCTCAAACAAAACAGCAACAGAAATTCTTAAAAAGGAATATCCTATTATTTACGCTGGTTACATGGATATCATAAATCAACAGTTAGAGCTATTTAGTAAAAAGCATCTGGACTACGGTATGGGTAATATCTCTGCTGGTACTGGGCTTACTACTGAAGATGAAAGGTCTTTTGCTCTTACAGGACTTTGGTATAGAATAAGTGATAAAATTAATCGATGGAAAAACATGATTATTACAAAACGTGATCCCCAAAATGAAACTATTATTGATACATTTCAAGACCTAGTTAATTATGGAATCATTGCACAGTTAGTGAGTAATAATAAATGGAAAAGATAAATTTTGGCAAAAAAGATACCTAGCATTGTTCGGGAGATTAGAAATAATCCTCCCTCCCCTGTAAATTATGCATTTCAAAAGAATGTATCATATTCTCAAATGAGTATATTCCGTTCTTGTCCCCATAGATGGAAACTACAATATAAAGATAAAGTAAAAAGATTTACTTCATCTATTCATACTGTATTTGGAACTGCTATACACGAGGCAATGCAAGAATATCTTGATGTTATGTATGAAAAATCTGCTAAAAAGGCGGATGAATTAGACTTAGAATCTAATTTCCAAAATTACTTCATAGAAGAATATAATAAACAATATAAATCTAATAAATCAGAACACTTCTCATCAGCAGAACAAATGAGGGAGTTTTATGAAGATGGTACTTCCATTTTAAACTGGTTTAAAAAGAAGCGTTCTAAATACTTCACTACCCGTGGTTGGCATTTAGTTGGATGCGAAATACCATTGGTAATTGCACCAGATAAAATGCGTAATAACGTATTGTATGCCGGATTTTTAGATGTAGTAATGTATAATGAAAAAACAGAAATGTTTAAAATCATTGACTTAAAAACTAGTACTAGGGGTTGGAGAGACCAAGATAAAAAGAACGAAGATAAACAATATCAATTACTATTATACAAAAAATATTTCTCAGAACAATACGGGGTTCCATTAGATAATATTGAAATTGAGTTTTTTATATTAAAAAGAAAAGTATTAGATTGGGATGATGAGAAACTAATGTCACCCCATCAAGCATATAGAGTACAAACATTCACACCCCCAAGTGGGAGAATTAAATTAGGGCGTGCTACTAAAGCAATAACTAATTTCATAAACGAATGTTTTAGTAATGGGGGAGAACATAAAGAATCTACGTATCCAAAATCCCCTAGTAAATGGAATTGCAATTTCTGCCCCTACAAAAACGATTTAAGTTTATGTAGTGAAGGGGGGAAATTTTAATAACCTTATATATACGTATAACAAACGTTTTAAATAATAAAGATTATGCCAACAACAGACAAAACACTAACTAGTGTTAAAGTAAAAACAGATTTATTTGAGAATTTTAAGATTGAATGCGTGAAGCGTAAATTTTCCTTCCAAAAACTTGCCGACCGGGCTATTTTTTTGTATCTTACCGAGGAAGAATTTCGTAAACAAATTAATAATCAAACAAATCTCGAATTAGATGGAGAGTAAATTTAAACATATACCACAAAATCAAAGGAAAAAAATCCTTCTAATTTGTGATGATATTAGAGTACATTCTGGGGTTGCTACTGTAGCTCGTGAGATAGTACAAAAAACATCCCACCATTTTAATTGGGTAAATATAGGAGGTGCTATAAAACATCCCGACTTAGGTAAAGTATTAGATTTAAGTGATAATATTAATAAAACTCGATCTATTGATGATTCATCAGTTAAAATTTACCCTGTAAACGGATATGGAGACCCTGATTTATTAAGAAATATTATTAAAAGGGAAAAGCCTGATGCTATTATGTTAATTACTGATCCAAGATATTTTGCTTGGTTATTTAACATAGAACAAGAAATTAGAAAACAAATTCCAATCTCCTATTTAAATATTTGGGACGATTATCCCGCACCTATGTATAACAAGTCTTATTACGAAGCTTGTGATTTGTTAATGGGTATTTCAAAACAAACAGTTAACATTAATCGGATTGTATTAGGGGATAAAGCTAAAGACCGAATCTTAAAGTATATCCCACATGGGTTAGATGTAACTGAATTTAGCCAATTGCCAAATGATGATAAGGGGTTTTTAGAATTTAAAAAAGGTTTTCTTAATGGTGAAAATCCTGAATTTGTAGTATTTTTTAATTCAAGAAATATTAGAAGAAAACAAATTCCGGATACAATGTTAGCATTTAGGACATTCCTAGATAGTTTACCTAAAGAAAAAGCAGACAAGTGTAAAATGATTTTACATACTGAGTTAGTAACAGACCATGGTACTGATTTAGGTAAAATTAAAGAGTATTTCTTTGATGGTGTTTACCCAAATGCTATTAAATTTTCTACTCAAACGTTATCTAGAGAGGGGCTAAATTATTTATATAACTTAGCTGATGTACAGATATTACTTACCTCAAACGAGGGCTGGGGTTTAACCCTTACAGAAGCATTGTTATCCGGAACACCAATTATTGCTAATACTACAGGTGGGATGCAAGATCAAATGAGATTCGAAGACGATAAAGGTGAATGGTTTACTCCTTCCTCAGATGTACCTTCTAATCATAGGGGTACATATAAGAAACATGGTAAATGGGCATTTCCCGTATACCCCGTTACTAGATCACTTCAAGGTTCACCACCAACACCTTACATATTTGATGATAGATGTCGTTGGGAAGACGCGACAGAACGCCTTAAAGAAGTATATTCATTAACACGTGAAGAACGAAAAGAATTAGGTAAAGCAGGTAGTAATTGGGCACGAAGTGATGAAGCCGGTTTTACTGCTGAACATCAAGCAGAACGTGTTATGGAAGCATTTGATGAATTGTTTTCTACATGGACCCCTAGAGAAAAATATGAAATTATAAACGGGACAGAGTATACCGGCCCACAATTAACCCATAAATTAATTTATTAAATGAATAAACCAGTTTTTGCAATTAGTAGCCCTTTCGATACATACTCAGGTTATGGAGCTAGAGCACGGGATATAATTAAAGCCATCATCAGTCTAGATAAATATGATGTTAAACTGCTCTCCCAAAGATGGGGGAACTGTTCAATGGAATTTTGTAATGACAACCCGGAGTGGAATTATTTATTAAAATATAAAGTAGACGGTAAACTAACAACACAACCCGAAATTTGGTCCCAGATAACAATTCCAAATGAATTTAACCCTATAGGTAAATATAATATAGGAATTACAGCTGGGATTGAAGCGACAATCTGTAGAGCAGAATGGATCCAGGGTGTAAATAAAATGGATACTACTTGGGTTTCTTCTACACATTCAAAAAAGGTATTTGAAAATAGTAACTTTAATCAAAATGATAAACAAGGGAACAAAGTTGGAGAAATTAAATTAGAAAAACCTATTGAAGTAGTATTTGAAGGTGCTAATTTAGATGTATACAAACCCTTAAAACAAAGTGAAATTACAAACATTAATTTAGATGAAATTAAAGAATCATTTTGTTATTTATTTGTAGGACATTGGATGCAAGGAGAGTTTGGACATGATAGAAAAAATGTATCATTATTAGTTAAAGCTTTTTACGAAACATTTAAAAATAAATCAGGACCAAAACCAGCATTAATTCTTAAGGCATCCACGGGTGTAGCCTCTTATACTAGTAGAAACGACTTATTAGATAGAATTAAACAAATTAGATCAACAGTTAATTCTTCAAATTTACCCAATATTTATTTATTAAATGGAGAATTTTCAGATGGTGAAATGAATGAGTTATACAACCATTCAAAAGTAAAATCCATGATTAGTTTAACTAAGGGAGAAGGATTTGGAAGACCTTTATTAGAATTTAGCCTAACAGGTAAACCTATTATAGCTACTAATTGGTCAGGACATACAGACTTTTTAAAACCTAACCTAAGTGTAATGTTAGGGGGGCAATTAGAAGCAATTCACCCTAGTGCTGTTAACGAATGGTTAATTAAAGAAAGTACATGGTTTAAAGTTAATGATGGTGAAGTAGGTAGGTCTTTAAAAGAGGTATATAAAAAGTACAAAAAATATATTCCACAATCCAAACAACAAAAGAACTTTAGCAAATCTAATTTTAGTTTTCAAAAAATGGTGGAATTAATAGATACATTAACAAATACAATTCCCGATTTTCCTAAACAAACACAATTAACATTACCAAAATTACAATAATGGCACACGATAACTTATTAGACTGTACAAGATGTGGATCTAACGCTTGCTACAATACAGAAGTAAATAAAGAAATAACCCTTTCATTATGTTATGGTTGTGGTTTTCAATCAAATAGTATAATGACTGTGGGTTCTGATTTATTTAATGAACAAATGGAGACTTTACCTGAATTATATAAAGTACTTATGGATGAAGAAGAAAACGGTAAAGTATGGATGCCTTCTTTTCATAATGTAAAAGATAAAGGAATGGTATTTGTAAATGGTGATAGTCGAGAAAATTGGGGTTGGAGTGCTGTTAAAGCAATATTAATACCTGAAAATGAAAAAGAAAAATATAAAGGAGAAACATACCGAGCAGATATGACAACAATTAATAATTTCCCAGAAAGAGATTTTATGGATGCCCTATCTTATGCTGGTTTATTACCTGAATAATTATGGATTTACTAGGAAAAATATTTAAAAGACAAGACCAAAATCTTATCTTTGTGCAAATACTAAGTTATAGAGACCCTCTATTAGTTAGTACTTTAAAAGATTTATTTTATAAAGCATCAAAACCTGATAATTTAAGAGTTTATGTTTTAAACCAATGGCATCCTGATGACAACATAGATCTATCTGATTTTAAAGATGATTCTAGAGTTGAAATTATGTCTAGTGAATCTAATTTAAGTGAAGGTGTTTGTTGGGCAAGAAATATTATTAATAAAAAGTATTCTAGTGAAAAATATACCCTCCAAATAAATTCACATCATAAATTTATTAGAGGGTGGGATACTGAATTAATTAATATGTTAGACAGGTTAATAGAAAAAGGACATAAAAAGCCTATACTTACAACTTATGTACCTAAATATCCCCCTACAGAGGGTATTAGGACTCCGCTTTATAAAATTGGTTATAAAGAAATCACAAAAACAGGAGACATTATAACAACCCCCATACTAATAACCAATAAACCAACCAACCCAACTCCAACCCAATTTATATCAGGGAATTTTATATTTACTTTAGGTCGTTTTTGTCAAGACGTCCCTTATAACCCTGAAATATATTTTAACAGTGAAGAAATAACAATGGCTATACGTGCTTATACTAGTGGTTATGATTTATTTACCCCTCATAAAATAATTCTTTGGGACGAAAATTTAGAGGAGGGGAGTAAAAAACACCAAGATAATCATGGTTTGGAAGGATTTGAGTTTAGGTCTAATAGCTTAACAAAAAAACTACTTGAAATGGATGGTGAGATTTGCTCTCCATGTTTAAAAAAAAGAATGGGTGAATATTTTTTGGGTAGTGAAAGAACTTTATATCAATATGAGGAATTTGCGGGTATACATTTTAAAAATAGAAGTGCAACAACCCATACTATAGATAACCTACCACCTCCAGGTCCCAAATCTAAAGGAGAATTTAAATCTCAATTTTATGAAAGACAACATTATAAAATGGTTTTTCCTATAGAAAGTTTACAGGGTCATGTGGAGTTTGATTTTTGGGCTATTATATTATTAGATGAAAAAAATGTTGAAATCCATAGGCAAGATTTAGATAAATTCACTGTAGATATGATAATAAAAAGTAGCAAAAGTGATATTACTGTAGGGGGTTCTTATAAAGGCCGTCCTTATACTAAATGGATAGTATGGCCACATAAGGATAAATGGTTAAATCGTATTAATGGAAAAAAATAAAAACATAAAAATAAGCTACGCGGTTACTGTATGTAATGAGTTTATAGAAATACAGCGTTTACTCGCGTTTTTACGCGATTTAACGCGCTACCAAGATGAGATCGTGGTATTATATGACCAAAAAAACGGCGACGTTCAAATCGAAGATTTTTTAAGGGCTAAATCCGTTAACAGTGAATTTGCATGGCACGCCGGGGATTTTAATCACCATTTTGCGGATTGGAAAAATAAATTAACAAGTTATTGCTCAGGAGACTACATATTTCAAATAGATGCTGATGAAATTCCCCATAGTGCTTTAATAGAGAATCTACCTGCAATATTAGAAAGTAACCCAGATAACGAAGTTTACTTAGTTCCTAGAGTTAATACAGTAGAAGGTTTAACAGAAGAACATATAGCTAAATGGGGCTGGAAAGTAGACGATAAAGGATGGGTTAATTACCCCGACTATCAATGGCGTATATGGAAGAACAAACCAGAAATAAAATGGGTTAATAAAGTCCATGAGGTATTAGATGGATATAAGACATACGCTCCTTTACCTGCTAAGGAAGAATTATCATTATATCATCCAAAAAATATTTTAAAACAACAAAAACAAAATGAGTACTATGACACCCTGGATGCATAATGATGAAATATTACTAATATTAAAACATCTTTATTATACTGATACCATGTTAGAGTGGGGAAGTGGTGGAAGCACTACATATTTTCCTCATTTTGTAAATGACTATTATTCTATTGAACATGATGAAAAATGGTCAGTAAAAGTACAGGAGGAACTAAAATCTAATAACATACTTAATGTAAATTTTCACCAAGTAAGTTGTGATTCACCTAGAACAGTACCCACCCAACGATCACAATTTGAAACTTATATCCACCATGTAGATAATTTAGGAGTTGATACACTTGATAAAGTATTAATTGATGGTAGAGCTAGAGGTTGGTGTGCTGAATATGTTTTAAAATATTTACATAAAGATTCACTAGTTTTTATACATGATTTTTGGAACAGACCTCAATATCATATTGTATTTGATTGGTATGACGAAGTAAACAGCATCAAAACACCAGGTATACAGACTATTGTAGTATTAAAACCAAAAAAAGAATATATAAATAATGTTATTACTTAAAGACCTACCAGAAAAATATAAGAACGACCCTATTATTCTAAACCAATTAGAAAGGGAATTTGGGGACTATAAAGATTTGGAAAATGAATATGATGATTGGTGGAAAAACATCCTCCTCCCTCAAATAACCTCCCAATCTTCAAATGGAAACGGTGCTCAAGCTGGAGCTGGGCCTGTAGATTATAATGAGGGTAAAATAATATATATCTTTATAAGAAACCTTAAACCAACTAAGATATTAGAATTAGGGTACGCCAGTGGTTGCTCAAGTGCTATCATTGCAAGAGCTTTGGAGGTAAATAATAAAGGTTTTTTACATACGGTGGATTTTAAATCAAACCCATTTAAAGACAAATGGATTGTAGATGAATTTAAAAAGTATATTAATAACGGTATAATAAAACCCTTCTACCCTAAAGACGGAATTGAGTTTATAAATGAAAACACCAATGAAGGGTATGAATTGGTATTTAGTGATGCAAGCCATGAATTGGAATTTTGTGATAATTTAGCTAGAAGTTTATTTAAATACTACCCAAATGCCCTACATCTTTACCACGAATGGTCTTTTTCAAACCTATCCCCTAAAATAGCCCAAAATTATTTAAGTATTCCCAACAATTTAAACCACCAGGCCTTTGCTGAAAGGGCTTCATTTGAAAAATATTTCCCATTTAAAGATTATGAGCATTATGGTTTTTATGGTAGTTGTGGGTTAGGAATTGTAAAAAAACGAATTCCAGATATTAATATGAAAGTATACTACAGATTATCAAACTTTGAAGCGGGTATGTCTAAGAAAAAAATACCTAATGCTACAAAACAACATTGTTTAGAAAACTGTATTAAAGAATTTGGTAAAGAAAATATCACAATATTAGGTGATACACTAAATGAAGAAACTAAAACATATGTTGAGTCTTTAAACTTAAGGTTAATTGAAGTTAGTAATGGAACAGGAGCAGGAACATTTAGAGATGCTTTAGACTTAGCTATTAAAGAAAATAAAGATAGTGATTTAGTTTATCTTCTTGAAGATGATTTTTTACATAAACCTAATTCTAAAAATATAATAATAGAAGGATTATCTAAATATAATGGGTATATTACATTATATGACCATCCTGATAAATACTTAAACAAGGAAAATGGTGGTAATCCTTTTATTGAACAAGGTGGTGAAGCTACTAGGTTAGTTAAAACAGATTCCGTACATTGGAAAATAACCAATAGTACAGTGATGAGTTTTGCATGTAGAACATCAAGAATAAAATCAGATTATGAATTAATTTTAAAACATTCATCAGCTAATATAACAGATTCATTTAGGTTCTTTATAGATTTAAACCAAATAAAAGGAATACCTGTATTAAGTTCTGTACCTGGTTACAGCACACATTGTGAATCATCATGGTTATCACCTTTAACAAATTGGAATGAAATATGATTAGTTTAATTATCCCCACATACCGTAACCCTAAATATTTAGATTTATGTTTACAATCAGCTATTGATGGTCAGACTACTAAAAATGAAATTATAGTAATAGTAGATGGCTATGTAGATGAAAGCCAAGAAATATTAAATAAACATAAAGATAATATCAAAGTATTACCTTTAGAACAGAACCAAGGTATGCAAACTGCTATTAATTTAGGAGTATTTAATGCAACTAACGAAAAAATACTTATTATCAATGATGATAATGTATTATGTCCTGAATGGGATATTATATCAAGTGAAGTTAAAGAACATTCCGTACTCACTATAAACCAAATAGAACCAACAGGCCCAGGTATATTTAATTTCCCTGTAAAAGATTTTGGTCGAACTCCTAAAGACTTTAAATATAAAGAATTTGTTGAATATGAAAAAACATTAAGACAAGATATGTTAAGTGTAGATGGGGGTATATTTCCATTTGCAATGTATAAAAAACAATATATGATTGTAGGTGGATTTGATACAATTTATCAATCACCATTTATTTGTGATTGGGATTTTTTCTTAAAGTTAGACTTAAATAATATAGGGTTAGCTAGAACATATAAAGGTCATTTTTACCATTTTGGTAGTGCATCTACTAAAAATAGAAATGATGGAGACGAGATTAAATTTAAAGCAAGCGAACAACCCGCCGCTGAAATATTTATGTATAAATGGGGTCACCCCCCAAGACTATTTGAAAACAATTCTCATAACCCTAAAAATGGAGTAATAAAAGGTATAAAATATGAATAAAACAATATTAATAACCGGTGTAGCTGGTTTATTAGGTAGTAGACTAGCAGATTGGATTATAGAAAACAAACCCGAATATAAAATTATAGGAGTTGATGATTTAAGTGGTGGGTATAAAGAGAATATACACAAAAAAGTAACTTTTTGGCAAATGGATTTAGTAAACCATCCAATTGAAAATATATTTGAGTCTTATAACATTGATTATGTTTATCATTTTGCTGCTTATGCAGCTGAAGGTTTATCACCTTTTATACGTTCTTACAACTATGATAACAATTTAAAAGCTACTGCCCGCATAGTTAATGAATGTATTAAAAATAATGTTAAAAGATTGGTATTTTCATCAACAATGGCTGTATATGGTCATGGTGAAGGTGGAATATTTCATGAAGATATGAGACGTCAACCTATTGACCCCTATGGTATTGCAAAGATGGCCTGTGAAATGGATATAGAAATAGCCAATGAACAACACGGTTTAGACTATACTATAATTAGACCACATAATGTTTATGGATCCAAACAAAATATATGGGATAAATATAGAAATGTTTTAGGTATTTGGATGTACTATTTAATTAATAATAAACCCATTACTATATTTGGAGATGGTGAACAAACTCGTGCATTTAGTTATATAGATGATTCTATTGAACCTTTATTCAATGCACATATTTCCCCTGAGGCTTCTAAACAGATAATTAACTTAGGAGGCATACATGAATATAGCATCCAGAATTGTGCCGAAACTTTATTAGAAGTAGCAGGAAAAGGAGAAATAATATATTTAGAAGGAAGACACGAAGTTAAACATGCCATCCCAACCTCACAAAAATCTATTGATATTTTAGGATTTGAACACAAAACCAATTTAAAAGAGGGTTTAACCAAAATGTGGGAATGGGCTCAAAAACAACCTAACAGAGAGAGATTTGTTTGGGAAAACTATGAATTAGAAAAAGGTATTTACTCATTCTGGAAAAATTAAAATATGGAAATAGGAATTATAGGTCAGGGGTTTGTAGGGAATGCAATTTACCAAAAATTTAGTAAATATTATAATGTTTTAACCTATGATTTAGATGAATCAAAATGTAATTCAACTAAAAATATAGTAATAAACCAAGAAATTATCTTTATATGTTTACCAACACCTATGAATAAGGATGGAAGTTGTAATGTAGACATAATTGAAAATGAATTAGAGGATCTAAACCAACTCACAACTTCAAAAACAGTAGTAGTAAAATCAACTATACTACCAGGAACAACTAAATACTGGAATGAAAAGTATGAAAGTTTAGATATAGTATTCAACCCTGAATTTTTAACTGAGGCTAATGCTGTAGATGATTTTGAAAACCAAACTCGGATCATATTGGGTGGTAGTTTAGAATCTACTACTAAATTAAAACAATTATATTCTACAATATTCCGAAAAACATCTAAAATAATTAAAACTGATTCTACAACCGCGGAATTAGTTAAATATGTTACTAATGCTTTTTTATCTACTAAAGTATCATTTGCTAATGAGGTTTATGAATTATGTGGGGGGATGGGTTTAGATTATGATAAAATTATTGAATATGCTACTTATGATGAACGTTTAGGTTTATCTCATTGGGGTGTACCTGGACCTGATGGTGATTTTGGTTTTGGTGGTCATTGTTTCCCAAAAGACTTAGCAGCTTTACTACATTTAACCGAAAAATTAGGAACTATTAATAACGTTTTATCTGCAACTCAAGAAACAAATAATAACGTTAGAAAAAATAGAGATTGGGAAGGTATGAAAGGAAGAGCCGTAGTATAGTTGGTTACCCCATATCTTGTCCGTATATTTACGGGTTCTAAAAATACCATATATTTATGTGGATATAAATAAAAATTATGAATTTAAAAATGATTACCTGCCCTAAATGTAACGGCAACATGCCAGAACTAAGATTAACCCAATATGGGTATAATTTCTGTGTAGAATGTTCTACGGTAGGAACAAAACGTGGTGTACCTGTTCAAATGGGACAAGGTGACCATACATGGACTGAAACTTTAATTATGGATGAAGATGTCTATAAAAAATATGCTGAAGAAATATCATCCCAAAAACCAGAACCCAAGTTAGAAGATGATCACCCAGATTTAAAAGGTCATAATGTTCAAGGTCCTCTTAAAATTATTAATAGAAATTCATAAGTTTTGCCAAAAGCTAAACCACTTTCTAAACCACAAATAGAAGCAGCACAAAGTCAGACTATGTCTAATATGGCGGCCGCTAGATATCTGCATGTTTCGTATCAACATTACAAAAGATACGCTAAATTGTATAATTTATTTGATGGTCATAAAAACCAAAGTGGTAAGGGTATACCAAAATTCCTTAAAGGAAGTGGTAAAGAACCCGCTCTACTTGATATAATTGAAGGTAGAGCATCGGCAGCCCATTTTAAACCTTCAAAAATTAAGTATCGTTTAATAGAAGGCGGATATTTATTAGAGCAATGTGCCATGTGTGGTTTTAAAGAACGACGCGTACTAGATTATAAAATGCCATTGTTGTTACATTTTAAGGACGGTAACAAATCAAATTACCAACTTGGTAATATAGAGTTATTGTGTTATAACCATTTTTTTCTTACTGTAGGGGATATTTTTAACGATAAAGACGTTAAGCAAATTGAATCACATACGGAACACTTCGGTACTAGTGAAAAAATTGAATGGGAGGTTGATGATTACCATCTACAAAGATTAAAAGAATTAGGATTAGATGATGATGATGAAGATGATGTTAACCAATACATAAGTAGGATATGATAGAACACTTTTATAATAATATTCAAGGATGGTTTGGTTTTAAGGACTTATATGATTTAGCATTAAGTAAAAATTCAAATAAAAGCCATTTTATTGAAGTTGGAGTATGGAAGGGTAAAAGTTCAGCCTATATGGCAACAGAAATAGCAAATTCAGGTAAAAAAATTAAATTTGATTGTATTGATATTTGGAAAGGTAGTGAAGAACATTTCGACCCAAATTCACCAACATTTGAATCAAACTTAATTACTAACCCTAAATACTTATATGAACTTTTTTTAGATAATATGAAACCTGTAGAAGGTTATTTTAAAGCAATAAAAGGGTATTCTTTAGAAGTAGTAAATAAATATGAAGATGAAACACTAGACTTTATATTCATAGATGCATCCCATGATTATGATAATGTATTTGCTGACATTACCGAGTGGTATAAAAAATTAAAACCTAATGGTATAATGGCAGGAGATGATTATTCGTGGTGTGACCCAGTTAAAAAGGCGGCACATGATTATTTTGACCCCTTAAATATAAAAATACAAGAAGCTAATGGTTGTTGGATAATTAATTCAAATGTATAATAAAAAACACCAAAAAATAGTTGATAACTATGATAAAACTAAATCTAAACATTTGGATAAGTTAGCATCCAAAATGTTAGATCTTGACGAGCGAAATAATAAGCTTAAAACTAAACCCCTTAAGGGTAAATTTCTTAAAAACTTTTAAATATGAAAACTATAATTCAAATTGTTATAACACTAGCAGTCTGCCTTATGTTAATGGCTTTCTCTAAAATAATAAAAATTGAACAACCAGTTATATCTAAAATCCAAACTCACAAAGTAGTAAAATACCAACCCGTTTTAAATTCAACCCCCATTATAATAATAATAAAAAACCAAAAAGCATTTTTAACTGCAGTAGGTAAACGTGAATCTGGTGGTAGGTATAATATAGTTAATACTTATGGTTATATGGGTAAATACCAATTTGGGCGTAAGACTTTAGATGGGTTAGGTTATAAAAAGGTTACAAATGAAGAGTTTATCAATTCCCCTTTATTACAGGAAGAGGCAATGAATAGTTTATTAAAGCATAACCAACAAAAACTCCGAAAGCAAATCCGTAAATATTGTGGTACCCTAGTAAACGGGGTATACATTACAGAATCAGGAATATTAGCAGCAGCACATTTAGCAGGGCAAGGTAATGTAAAACGGTTCTTTAGAAAGGGTTATGAATTTAAAGATGGGTATGGAACAACTATGACCAGCTATATGTCCCAATTTTCAGGATATAATTTAACCATTAAATAAAAAATATGTCAGATAACATTATGGAATCCTTTCAATTCCAATCCCTAAGTGGAAATATAATTAAAACCAAAGATATATTTTTCCAATTAACAGATGATGACCTTGTTATGTTACAAAACGAGGGTCATTTAAAATCTATTTGTAATGCTTTATCTATAGATCTTCAATCTAAAACACCCCCACAAAATATAAGCTAATTGGATAAGAATAAATTTTTATGTTCAGCCCCATTTTCATACTCTGAGGTCCATGATGATAAACAGTGGTTATGTTGTCCATCTTGGCTACCCGTAGATATTTGGGATGGTAAATCCATTAAATCTAGTTTTTATAGTGAAAAGGCTAACGAAGTAAGAGAATCCATTTTAGATGGTTCATATAAATATTGTGATGAAAACCAATGTCCTTACCTCTCAGGATTAAAAAATAACTTCCAAGTTCAACAAATGGTAAAAAAAGATGAAAAATCCATAGACCATTTTACCAATAATTTTAAGTTAAACACAATTAATTTTTGTTTTGATAGAAGTTGTAATTTACAATGTCCCTCATGTAGAATTGATTTTATTAATTACATAGATAAAGATAGAGAAGGTGTTGAAGAAAAACTAAAACAAGTTAATAAGGAATTATCCTCAAATATAAAAAATTTGTACCTTAGTGGAACCGCAGATCCATTTTATTCAAAATCATTTAGACAGTTCTTAATTAATTTTGACCCCTCCCTTTACCCTGAATTAAAAAACATTCATTTACATACTAATGCCACATTGTGGACTCCTAATTTATGGGAACGGATGGAAACAATCCACCCATTTGTTGGATCATGTGAAATATCTATAGATGCCGCAACAAAGGAAACGTATGAAAATAAAACAAGAATAGGTGGTAAGTGGGAAGTTTTATTAAAGAACCTAGAATTTATCACTACTATAAATACTATAAAACATTTTGTTTTTTCCTTCGTAGTACAAGATTCTAACTTTAGAGAGATAAAACTATTCCATAATATAATAACCAATTATATGAAAGAAAGTAAATCTAATTTTGATATATTTTACAATAATATAGTTAATTGGGGTACTTTTACAGATAAGGAATACCAACTTAAGGATGTTAGCAACCCAAACCATACTGACCACCAAGAATTTTTAGAAGCATTAGATAGTATAAAAGATTTACCCCATGTTACGTCAAATTTAAACCATTTATTTACACCATCACAAAAACTTTTATAATAAATTAGGTTACCTGAGATATAGTTCGTATATTTAGGTATAATTAAAAAATAAAGGTTATGTTATACGAATTTTCACACCTAAATAAACATGGTAATATTAGAACCCGCATTATTGCTATGCCAAAGGGCAAAGCATTAGGGTATAACCCAAAAGGTTTAGGTCCATTCCAATCCGCTAAAACATTTAGATATGACTATGAACATACATTCCAACCTCCATCTCTATTAACATTAAATGGTAAAACATATATTATGCCATTATGGAAGGAAGTAATATCTGGTACTACTCTAAAGGATATTAATTGGATAAAACCTATAGTTAAAAAAACAACAACAGAATCATTTAAATTTACCTCATCAAGTTCCGACAAGGTTTATTCAACTAAAAAAACCACTTTAGCAAGTGGTGAAATTAAGTTAAGTTGTAATTGTCCTGGTACCTGGAGAGCTAAAGATAGAAGATGTAAACATATAAAATCTCTTGAATAAAGTAATATTCCCATTTAAAGTTTTCCCGTATTGGGATCCTCCCCACATAAAAGACCCATCATTTTGGGAGCTAGCCGAAATTTCAGTAGTCCAAGCTAATAAATTTTATGAAACAGTACTAGTGTGTGATGAGTATACAAAAGAGTACTTTGGGGAAAAACTACCCTTTTCAAAAGTAGAAATTTGTAATGAGATAGGTGAATATAAGGGAAAATCAATCGCTATACCTAAAATTTTAGCAATGATTAGTCAAAAAGAACCTTATATTATGTTAGATATGGATTCCATATTATTCCAACAACTCCCAGAATACCCAAATATTGCTTTTGGTTTTGCTGAAGTAAACTTCACAAAACCCTTTATACCAATTGAAGTATTAAATTATGCTATGGCTAATTATGGTCAAAAACATGAATTAGACTTAGTTAAAGAAAATGTACCTAAAGGTATGGGGTTTAGATATAATAAAATTCCAAATTGTTCTTTAGTGTATGTACCCCACCCTGAAATATTAAAGGAGATTTATACTCAAATTCTAGAAGATCATAAAGATTCAATTGAAAAAGTATCCCCTATGATGATTGAACAATTTCTAATAATCCAATATTTATACCATCTCGATGAAAGGTTTGATTGGGTACAAAATGATTTAGGTTATATAGGTTCCTTTGAAAAAGGAGCATATTACTTCCATTGGGATAAACATAATGGTGCCTCATCCCCACTTTTAAATATGTTAAGAGAAAGATATATGAAAAACCCATTAATATAAGGGTATACTTTAGTATAATTTTTCATATTTATAATAAATTAAATTTAATTAATAAACACTAAAAATGAAAGTAATTGCAATTATTATCGCATTGGTTATCGTAGGTTTAACCCTTGCTGTTATCGCTACTAAAAAAGGATGGTTAAGTGATAGAGACCAAGATGGTCTACCAGATATTATCGAAGATAAAGTAGATGATGTTAAAGAAAAAGTTGAAGACATTATAGAAGATGTTAAAGATAAAGTTGAGGACGTTAAAGATGATGTTGAAGATGTTATTGATGGTATTAAAGAAGCAATCAAAAAACCAACACGTAAAAAACCAGGACGTAAGAAAAAACAACCTGCCAAAACTCCAGTAACCCCAACTAAATCAGATAAAGGGTACTATAAATCAAAACGT
>TARA_B110000902_G_scaffold57530_1_pt1 | contig 23313 bp, 16 predicted proteins | sample TARA_B110000902 | Tara Oceans TARA_B110000902 (sample SAMEA4398009) | marine metagenome | biome: Polar Biome; feature: [SRF] surface water layer (ENVO:00010504); material: water (ENVO:00002006), including particulate matter (ENVO:01000060) such as... | depth 5 m | reverse complement strand
CTGTAACCACTCCACTCATGAGGCTTGTTTATGTGATTAGTGAAATGCACAACCTTAATATCAGGATGCCATGCGCCACCCAAATATACCCAATTGTTTCCAGTCGCTTCTTTGTATTTTGATGTGTGCCCTAATACCCAAGTATCATAATCAGTATTCGTAAGATATTTTACACCGTCTTCGCTCATCCAGCGTGTTGCCCATTTTTCTGGTGTTCTTACGAGTTCTAGTCTTTCTTCGACACTCTCCTTAACAAAGTTCTGTTCCCCATTCACTGGACCAGTTGTCATCCCATTATCAATGTAATGGCGTTGCCATTTAATCGGATCGGACATGAACTTGTCATAGATGTAGTTACAGTCCTTTGGATAGTATTTAAAAAATCCCCCGTTAACATCAAGGTCTTCATGCCACCAACTACTTAATGCAAGAAACTGACCTCTCTTTATTGGGTAGTCAAACATCTCTTTGTAGTCATTCACCAGCAACAGATCAATGTCGATTACACATACAGGCTCTGTCGTGTCCAGAGACATTGGATACATCTTGTTCCACTGCAATATGACGCGGGGATCATATTGCTCTCTTATGAAGTGTAGATCATAATCCTTTAGCTTATCTTGAATATAAGTCTCATACTCAGGACCATATTTGTCACCTATTCTAACACAGTATATTTTCATAGTGAGAAAAGTCCTTTTTCTTACCATAGAGGTGGTACATTTCAGCGGGTTCTTTTGTCTTACAGTGCCAGCTTTCTGGAAGTACCTTCACACCCACACCATTCTTTGCAGAAAGATAATTAAACATCGTCTCATTATCATACGCAAACATTTGGGAACGAGGTGTATAGAATGGATCATCTCTGACTTCTTCTAACAGCGATATGGTATCATGGAAGCTACCAAAGTAATCCAGCTTCTTAATGTCCTCACTATTAGAAACCATAAGACCTGTGTTGTAGACGATCTTATTAAATTCCACATCATCATGCAAACACGCAGCATATGAGTGCCAATATTTGGCTGTCCTAGACCTAGTTGATTTCCAATGCCACTTAATGCCAACTCTATTAGCTTCGGCCTCAAACATATGTCCACCAGACCAGAACCCCTTGTGGTCAAATATAGACTGGGTGGTGTTTGGGAAACAATCAAAGTCCATATAGCACACGTTGTCATGGCTATCTGCCAACTCACGCATCACCCAATGCTTATAGAAGTTTACGGCATCATACTCCGTAAACTGTGGGTAATTAATCATAAGGTTCTTTACCCACCCACCATCATCAGTGAACACCTGATAATCCACACCAAGGTGGTCCGCATATCTCTGCCTACATGCGTTAAGGCCATCCGCCCATTCTGCTAAGAAATTGTTTGTCCGTACTGTGAAAATCATATTTTAGCGATGACCATATGTCGGTTGCAGTCATGTATCTGTAAGCTATCGGCATACAGAATATCCACATATGATGGAAACTCGTTTACTAAATCTTTAACAGTCTTATGTGTATTGATATGGGATGGGTGATCATAGTCCGTAGACTGGAAGCACACCAATGTCCCCTTGGGTATCTTGGCAATCAAAACACTCAACACGGCACTAGGAAGGTGTTCACAGCTTGTCAGTATCACACATTCATATTCTTTATAGATCGTGTACTCTAAGATATTTTTAGTGACGAATTCTATTTTATTGGGGAACAGTCTTTTTCCAAAGCTCTTTGCTTTTGGATCATAATCAACAGAAATTACCTTTTTAGCAAATGCTGATAAAAAATATGGACCAAGCCCATACCAACCAGCAAGGTAGAGAACCTGATTAAAGTGTCCTTTATACATGGTCAGGGTATCGACCATCCATTCCTTACTTCTAACTTGATTATGACTTACGCAATCAAGTAGGTCTATTATTCTATATGCATCGTTAGAGGTGTGTGCTTCGTTATAGACCCTTCTTATTAGATCATTGCACCTCTGATAAATCAACTCTTCCAAAATCAACTTCCTCAAACGTAATCACCGAAGCATCGGGCTTGTGGCCTTCATACTTCCACGACTGAATTAACTCACGATCAAAATGATCTACACCAAATCCCTCATGGTATATAAACCTATCTATACCTTTGTATTTGCGGGTGAAGTAATCGACATTTGTCAAAAATTTATCCCATACGGCGTGTACAATTGGGTTATCAGCATCCCATGCCATGATCTGTGAACATATAGTAACATCATAGTTGAATGGGTTGATCATACTATAACACTTCCAGTGACTGTGCATCACCGTAAGCTCTTCCCAATTCACTATTACATCGGGGGGTCTGCGAAGCACCGTATCAAGGTCAAGATAAAGCGTCCTTCCTTTTAGAGGAAAGTTACGATCAAACAGCTTTAACTTATTCCACACACCAAAGAGGATATTGGTTTCTTTGGCCACAATAGCCTTTACGTGACTGTCCAAGCCATGAGGATCGTCAGTATAGCAGTAAACTACGGCACTGCCGTAGTGTCTTGCCAGTCTATTCACATCATCAGAGGAATACTTATTCCCAAACTTCACAAAGACTATGTTCATTTATATAACTTGGCCAGAACCCCAAATAGCTTGATGAGTGTTTCTGCGCCACGAATGTCAGCCTTCAATGTTTTGGCTTTAGACTTCTGAACTTTCTCTAGTTCAAACGCAGCCAACTTGGCTTTAAACAAAACATCATCATCAGTGTTATTGATGATAGTGCTCACGAAATCGGCTTCATCTAGACCCTTGGCTTTTTCTAGCTGATCAATTCTGGCAACATACTTTTCTTCAAGTGCTGTGACTTCTTGTAGAGCCATGTAACGTAAAATCTCTTTATGAGCAGTAGACTCTTGCTGGTTGTATCTTACAGTCTCTTTTTGGATACGTTCTGGGGTCCAACCACCATCAATAATAGATTTAATATCTGGGTGTTCCAGATCATCAAAACCAATCTGATCAAACCAGACTTTCGGGGTGGTGTCATCTGGATTAACATATTCTATTTCAATATTGTCGTGCGCTGGACTTGTGTATCTCACCGCTTTTATTTCTTTATCTGCAAAAAAGCCTTGGCTCATATTCTCGTCCTTATGTTAGCGCAACTTTAAGATTATATGTTGATACTGTAGATGCAGTACCATTTGGAAATTCCTGTGCCCGATAATCATTGTTGTTGACAAAGCGGATTGAGTATGTACCACTCCCACCAGTCAGTCTAGTATCAACCATTGACGTACCTTTGTTCGTACCAGTCCCATTAATATTATAACGTATTCTATGCCCAGCTACTTCAGATGCAAGGTGTCGCATAGAGTTTTTTAGTATCACGTCAAAAGCAGCCGCCCAATTAGCGGTAATATTCGTACCATCAAATTTGGCTGGCATTGTGATCGCAGGTGCCGTCCCAGCATTCCCCACATAAAGATAATAAGTGTTAATGTTAGTGGTCTGATTCAATGTTTCTGGAATACCAGCAGAGGTATATGCGGCAGTATTGGCCCGTTTATCTCTAAAGACTAATGCGCTAGACACACGACTGTGGCCAGACAATGCTCCGTTGGAGTTCCATATTCTATATATGCCGGGCTGTGTTGTACCATTAACCAAGGTAACAATAGCTGGTTTACAAAAAGTGTCATACACGTCCGTCAAGGACATTGATCTTAAATTACCACTAGTATAGTATAACGGGAAAGCACGACTACTTGTATCAGCAGATGCCCCAGTGTTGTCAGTAAACGTGTTGAGTTTGTCATACGTTGTGGAAACGACACTTGGTTCCGCTGTCTGCGTCTGCGTGGGGATGGCCGTCATGGAAGTCAGTGAAGCACCAGCTTGCATGTTTGAATCTGTCATTACCGTTAAGTTACCAAGACCGTTAAGCGTTGTATTCATTCTGGAAGACGGCTCAGTACCGTAAAGATAACGGCACCTATTCTTTATGGCAGTAATCATGGCAGTTGACATTTCTTTTAGGTTGCCATTACCATCCACATAAACTGGTGTTCTAACTGTCATCTTACTTAACCTTGATCTGCCGTGAAGCCCCAGATAGTCTTCAAAGTGGTTCCCGCTGAGTTGATAATAGACAACGACTGGTTAGTCTTAACATTAAATGTTAGGTCATACGGATCAGCATCTGTACCATTGCTAGTGTCAGTCCAGTTAATGTTGATACCATTACCTTCAACAAACTTCCATTCTTTATTATGAGCAATCGAACGCTCAGTTCCATCACCATCCTCAACCACAAAGGTAGTAAGTTGGTTGGTGTTGGTGTTGGTGTTTACTACAGTCTCAGTGGCAGAAGTGAGGCCCGTAATGTGTCCATAGGCGTCCAGAGTGATATCTTGGATATATGTACGACCAGAGTTGTTTACAGATGCCTGTGAAGAAGTATCAACGTGCTTAATAGTAAGATCAAATGGATCACCACTTGTCCCCGGTGTGGTGTCGGTGAAGTTAACATCAACCCCACCCCCTTCAATGAACCTGATATACTTACCTTGGCCCATAGTCACGGAAGTGCCGTCACCGTCCTGTACCACAAAGGTAGTAAGTTGGTTGGTGTTCGAAGAACTGATCGTAAGGCCAGTTGCAGAGTCACGAGTAATTGATGTCGCACCACTACCTTTAAGCTTAATATCATCATTATTACCTGCTGATGGATCAAGGCGAAGTGTAGTTGAACCTGATGGAATGGTAAGATCATATGTGGTGTTAGAGAAAGATGATGCAATAGAAATCTGTCTATCACTATCTCTAGTAACACTTACGTTTGAGCTACCTACAATTTTGACAGACTTGTCAACACCAGAACTTGGGTCAAGTGCGAGATATGGATCAGCATTTGTACCAGAAGTCGTTTTAGCTTTAAAGTCATATAAGACCAAGGCTTCGGCATTGATCGTAAGACCCTTTGCAGAATCTCTTACGATATTTACGCCAGTACCACCTTTTAACATAATGTCGCTATTGCTGCCAGAACTTGGATCAAGACGAAGGATTTCATCTCCAGCATTTTGCGCACCAACTACTGAACTACTGTATGTCGTGTTAGTATCAGTGGACGAAAATGTCATCCTGTTGTTTGTTGCATTATAGGCAATGGCAACATTCGTACCACCTACGAAGTCAACATTCTCTCCAGTAGTAATTCTACCACGGCTCGTTCCGCCTGTGTACAAATCCCAACCGTTATAGTTATCATAACGATTATCAAAGTCATCACTAGTTACGGCTGTGAGGTGGCCATCAGCATCAACAGTCAGAGACTTAATATATGTACCATCCTCTGTGCTAGTTTGACCGTATGCGCCATTTAGGTTAGATGAGTTCTTGTGAGAGATAACACCCGTGCTTGAATTGTATAGAACATTACCTGTGGCACTTACCGAATTACGTGCACGATCAGTGGTAAAATAAAGGTTAGTACCTTCGGTTAGATCGGTTGTGGTGTTATTATGAGTAAAGATTTCAGACTTGGTATTATTACCGTTATATGCGGCTTCCCAATAGTCGCCAAGTTCATTCCACTGTAGATTAACATTAGTCGCAGTGCCACGCTCAACTTCCAAACCACTCCTCATAGAGGTCGCTGGTGTGCCAGTCTGATTACTGTTTACCAACATTACATTGTCGGCAATCTCAACAGTTGTCGAGTTTATAGTAGTCGTAGTGCCTTTGACCCATAGATTACCACCCAGAGTTATATCACCACCGACACTAAGGTCGTTGGCAACTCTTGCGGAGTCTAGGATAGAAAGATCAGTCGCTGTTACTTTTTGTGCAACAGTTACGTTGTTGGGCAGACCATATGTGATTGTGCCATTGTTGTGCGCAACATTAACTTCGTTAGCAGTACCCGCAAAGACAACATTACCACCAAGTGCAATCTGCGCACTATCATTAGTAATACCAAAGCCAATGGTGGAGTTCTTCAACATGCTGTTGGACACTAGGGCGTCAAGACCTGAGTCGTTTACTGTAACGATCTGCGTGTAGTGATTGGTGGAACCAGCGTGACCAGTTTCCCAGTGATCATATTGCTCGTTCCAACGGAATACGGCACTATCTTCTTGACCACGTTTAACAGCAATACCAGCATTAAGCCCCGGAATATAAAATGGTGTTACGGCAGAGTCGCCAGTAACGTCTGTTAGAAGTTCAATGAACCCACCAGTGCTTCTTGTGACACCCGCAACAGTGAAGTCACCCTGCGCTTGCAAGAAACCATTAACGGTAAGTTGATTTTGAACAATAACTTGCAGTGGATCAAGTTCAATTTGCATGTAGTTGTTGGAACTATCCCACTCTACAACAATCTGTTCTCTATTACCAACAAAGTTGATTGGGTTGCCAAGATCAATACGACCATAGTGGCCATCAGAGTCACGGAAGTCCAAATAAGGAGTTTCGATCTGTGTATTAGATACACCTTGGGGTTTAATTACTACGGCACCAGATGATACATTAAAATCTGAAGCTGTGAATTTCGCCACACCTTTAGCAGTATATGTGGCATCCGTACCTGAGATAGTAACAGTATTAGGTGTGCCATCATCAACATTAGCACCAAGTGTTACCTTTGTACCCACACCATCATTAAAGTTCCATGTGTCACCAAGTGCGATATCAAACCGTGCACCTACTGAATCACCATTTGACGAAATAGTATAGTGATCATTAACTAACTGGTTGTTATCAATACCAGCAGCCTTGACAGTAACATGTCCAGTGCCGTTTACAGCGAAGTCGCCATCATCAAATGACGCACCACCCACATTAGATGATGTTGCGTATTCTAGGTTGATGGTAAACTGGTCGGCACCATCGTTATATGAATAGTCAATACCTCTACCTTCTTGGAAGAGACCATTAACACGATCATCAACACGCTCATCTGTATAGTAAAGGTTTGTTGAACCTTCATCTACAGAGTCGGTGGACATTGCATTAAGTTCGTTGATAGCACCCGCAACAGTGTTTGCTACTGTGGTGATACCAGCCACGTTACCAAGTTCCGTGTCATGCTCATTAACAGCAAGCGTGAGGTTATTTCCTGTGGTCGTTAAATTACCAACTGTGCCAATATCAGTCTCGTGCTCATTAATGGCCGCTGTGATATTACCTGCCGTAGTGTTAAGAGACATGTTACCAATATCAGTCTCATGTTCGTTTACAGCGTCCGTTAGATGAGTTGCAGTGGTGGTAAGTGTTGATACATCACCAACATCGGCGTGAAGCTGGTTTAGGGCACCTGTGACAGTGGTCTGAGCGTCACTATCGATACTAGCGATAGTCTCGTTACCTAATAGGTCTTCGTGCTCTCTAATGGCACTTGAGACGGTGGCCGCGTCCGTACCCATTGCACCAGAAGTGATTGTACCCAACTCTGCATCATGTACGTTAATAGCTGCCACAACATCATTAGCTGCTACAGTCAAGTTTTCTCTTTGACCAAGATCACTATCTAGTTCATTGATAGCATCTGTGACTTGAGTGGCATCTACAGTCATTGTAGATGTGTCGCCCAACTCATTATGAATTTGATTTAATGCACTGGAAATTGTTGTGGTAGAATCTGAGTCAATCGTTTGGATTGATTCATTACCAATCTGATCTTCGTGCTCTTTAATGGCAGTTTCTACAGTGGATGCTGTAGTTCCCATTGCACCAGAAGTGATTGTACCCAATTCAAGGTCATGCTCGTTAATAGCCCCGACCACATCAGAGTCAACTGTAGTGGTTAGCTGATCCGTTGCACCAGCATCTTCGGCAATCTTATTAACCTTATCGCGGAACTGATTAAAGCTGTCACTCAGTTCAACGATCTGTCTTTTTCTTGGTCCAGCCATCTATTTCTTATCCACTAGCTTGGTCAGCAAATCTTTTATGTCGCCTATATCATTTTTAAGTTGACTTACATCAGATTTCAGTTCTTCATACTCATCTAGTTGCGTCTGCTGTCTTGCGTGACGCTCTCTAGCTTTTTGTATCTCAGTCTTATTTATATTAAGAATTGCCCCCGATTTAGCATCTCTTACTAAACCGGGGTGTCCATTTACGGGTATATGCTTTTTTTCCATTATGCAGTCAGCGCAATCACTCTCAGGTCTTTGAATACAGGGACTTTAGCTTGATTAGAGGACTTCATTACAATCTTAATTTGGAATTGTGTGAAGTCATCCAATGTACCAGCTTCGCCACCAATTAGATAAGGATACTCTCTAAACACTTGAGGGTTTCCATCAGAGGGTGGCTTAGAGCCTTCGACTGACGCCAGTGTCCATGTTGTATTCAACAGGTTGTCGTTATCCCCACTATTAGTTCTGTAGTAAACATCAAAGTCACATGCAGATGGTCTATTTGCAGAAATAAACAACTTAATACCTTTAGCATCCTCTTCCAATTGTACTGGAATAGTCAACCACTTGGCCAAATGAGACCCACCACTTGCAGTAGTCTCTGCAACATATGTGATGGGTACGTTTCTACTAGAAGTAGCGGATGCAGCTTGGAAGTCGATACGGTTGTTGATGGTTGTAAAGGTACAAGCCTGTAGATCAATCAGTGGTGAAACTCTGTTATCAGCAGTTTCAAAGTCAACCTTAACAGTCAAAGATTTTACACCAGAACCTAAGTTATCACCTTCATTCCGCCTTGTTCCAATTACACATAGTTTATCAAGGTAGTTTGTCACTTCAGGAAAGACTGGAAAATATGAAGCATCCTTGACGTAAGGTATCTCATTACCCGCAATAGACTTCATGGAAGTCGTCTTCATGGAGTACGAGACCTTAGTGGTACTTGGAATAATAGAATTGATGGCAGGATAGATTGCCGAGTACACAGACTGTCGTTCTACAAGTGGGCGTCCGCCACCTCTAGTGGTTGCAGTAGCATTGGTGGCACCACCAGCGTTGAACGTATATCCAGTACCGTCAACCTTGGTAACTGTTCTTGTACCATTAATGTTTGCCGCTGTGATGCCTGAAAGAGCATCCGTACCTGAGATAGTAACCTTATCACCAACCAAGAAACCATGCTGTCTATGTTCCACGAAGATTTGCTTAGTCGATATTTTTGTAGTCAAAGAGTTTCTTGGCAATTTAATCTTTGGAAGTTGAACATTCTCAAGGATAATCGAACCAGCGGAAGCAAACTTTGCTCTCATAAGTTCAAATGTCATATCCTTAGTTTGGTCTGGCTCCCATGTGGAACCGTTCTGAGACTTAAACAATGAGCCAAGTGTTGCTTGACGTGTCAGACGTTTCTCAGTCGAGCCTAAGATATAGGCACCAGCTTCGGCAACATAGAGGTTATAATCTTTGGAGTCCGTTAGAACAACAATCGCATACTCTTCGTTTCCATTAAGGAATACTGGCTCGTCAAATTGGAATGTCGTGACCTCTGAACCATCATTAGAAATGTTTACGGCACCGGGGTTTCTGAAGACAGACGATCCGGGTAGGATTTCATTAGAGGCTGGATGGCCATTGACCATAGGGCGCAACTGAGCAACAACTGCACCTGTCGTGGGCTTAGTTTTAAATCTCAGTTTAATGGATGTGATATAAACACCGTTTGCATCTTCAACCAAGAATGATTGTGCAAGTGGGTCGAGACGCTTTCTTCTACGGGCTGTAGTTCTGACCGTATCGGCATCAATTTCAACAATACGAGTTTGTGTGAATCTACGGCGTCTAATTTCAAAGGAACCTGTTGCCGTGTATGGGGTCTTAGCAAACGATGTAGCATTGTCTGGGTCGGGCGAAGTGATGTCCAAAAGCTTGAACTGCTTTGTGCCTGTTTTAAAGTGCACTGTATCAGTATTAGGCAACCAGAAAGTACCTTCAACAGTACCGTTTGCATCAGTAATCAACTGCGACTTACTATCTGGGTGCTGAGTTGCATCCTCATATCCAGAGATAAAGTCACTATCCTGTTGACCAATGAATTGGAACGGCTCTTCGCGAACCCAATTATTAATGTCTGTGTTACCAAAGAAGGCAAAAACTTCTGTGTTAGGCTTCATACCTCTTGCTCTAAAGAAGATTTTTCTGGAACGCATACGAGTATCAGTCGTAGGTTGCTGAACAATCTTATCAGCAATACGCTCTGGCTCAGTAATAAACACGTCACTAATTGAGAAGCTGTTTACTGTGGTGGTACGACCAGATACGTTTGAGAATTCACCGATTTCAGTGCCAGCCTGTTGGCCAGACCAGTTCCATTCCCAACCGTTCCACAATTCCTGCTCTTGGGGAGTAAAGTTTTGTAGGTCAAGTTCAGTACCAGTTAGCTTAGTTTTATCTTTGAGATAGTCAACTCTATGCCAGTTATCCACAGACGGGGACAGTTCAAGAAGACCCCTATGTGTCACAACCGCAAATGGGTTCACGTTTTCAGTGCCAGTCATCGAAAGGTTCTTTAGATAAGACATTTCGGTGTAAGATAGGGTGAGATAGTCGCCCTTATTCACTACATTGGTGTTGCCAGCATCATTTGCGTCAAATGTGAACCTAAAGTTGCCAGTATCAAAACGTGGACGCATTGATTTTTGTTCAGCATCAATAGAAGCTTTATGGTCAACACTTTGTCTAAAGCCACGTCTATTGTCCGCAAAGTTGTCAATAAAGAAACCAGACTTTGTTCTGATGTTACCCGAAGCGTCCAATACGTTTAGTGTGGATGTTTCCAGTTCCAACAAAGATAGTGATGTTGCCTCTTCGACACGGGCAACACGTTGCTCAAGCTCACCAATGTCGGCCATTGTGAAACGTCTGTGTGAAATACGATTGGATTTTAGGTCATCATCAGAAACCGTATATGGTTTCATTTCAATATTGAACAGTTTCAATGAATCGTCGGGTACGGTAGGGAACTTAGGAAGTAGAGCCTGTTTGCCTTCTTCCGCTGTCAATATACCTTCTCTATTGATTACAATGGATAGCTTCTTACCTTGATAATAATTAGCATCAAATTGTACTAGGTCGCCCGGTCTAGGTAGTTCGTTTATGATCGAACCACTACCAAAAGTACCTGAATTGTTTACAACTGGACGGAAATCTATCTGATCTCTAAGGTTCACAACCACACCGTCATCGAAAGTGAAGTCTGGGATGTCTTCGTAATTTACTTGACCATTATAAGAGTTCTTAGCAAAGAAATCACCAGACGCGCCATGTTCAAAGTATTTGTAACGTACAAACACGTCAGTTGCTGGGATACTGTTACCCGAAATTAGGTCAAGTCTACCAAGGTCATAGAAGTTTTGACGTTGACCATTATCGAAATCATAAATCCCATCAAGCTCAAGGCCATCTGAGTCAGTGGCCGAAACACGTAAAACAGAATAGATGTCTGCTCTATTGAACAGAATATCACCAGTCGAAACATTTGGTGTGAGTGTTTGAGTTCTTTCTTTAAGTGTTTTTGTGCGTACACTACCCGAACCCTTGTTAACATATGCAAGGACTTCAATGGCAGTATTGCTTGGGCCATTGCTTAATGTGGCAGTAGTCGAACCCGCCCCACCAGCACTGATGACAGGTGAACTAGCGTCACTGTCATTTGCAGACATAACCCAAAGAGTGTCATCAGAAAATGTTTCGCCGGATGCCGATAGGGAGATCGTTGCATCGTTTCCACTAGTAGTAACACTAAACTTACGCTGCACTGCCAATGAAATATCTGTAAGAGATTGTGGTCTACTGCTAGGCAATGGGAAAATAAGGCTGTTCTTAGTGTTTTCTTTTAGTACGGCATTACTGTTGTCTAGCACAATGTTGAAATAATCTGATGTGCTACTGCCAATAGAACGCACATTACGAATGTTCTGACCAGCGTTCATTTGAATCTTGAACAAGTAGACGTTGTAGTTGCCATTATCCTCTAGTACAGAACGAACTCTAGCAGTACCGATTGTTGACCCACCATGTCCAGTAGAACTTCTTAGGTTGATTTGCTGAAGTGAATCAATGTTTGGCAGACCTCTATTACCATTACAAACAAAGAATGAACCATATGCAGGGGCCACAACATCGTTGTTAGCATTTGCTGTCGTTCTTGGTTTGTCGATAGTAAGAATTGTTTCATCTGCGGTGTGTGCGCGATAGCCATCAACATATGCAGTCCCCGGCCCAACAATAATATCTAATCTTGCATCATCCGAGTCGTTAGTCGCGTAGATGATATTAAACTGTTTGGCGATGTAATCACCAGATTCTTCTTTAGTGCGAAGCGCAAGAACATCGTTAATTACGTTGTAGTCATTAAAACCAGTTACCTGTGTAGTGATAACACCTTCTTTAATGTTTGCTACCGTAACAAAGTTTTCGTCTTCGGCAACAGCACTTTGAATATCAATAAGACCACGGATACGGTATCTGTCGGCACCGGGTGATGCCAAGTTTGGAGTAGAACCTTGGTTGTCATAAAGTGCGGCATCATCCGAAATCGTAACAACGTCTTGGATAATTTTAAGACCAAGAACTTCGGTCGGTGTGGATGTGTATTTTGAAATGATTTTCGACTGTTCTGCGACAAACAAGAACCGACCTTGTGCAAAGAAGTCTCCCTTGTGCACTGAAGCCCGTGTACCTGTCCCTACAGCAGGGTTAGTCGTGGTGTTGGTAGATTGTACAGTAAGAGTGTAACCGCCACCAGAGAGGTTCTCAGAGGACGCTACGCGGATAGGGGTGGCAGATGGCGTACCAGAGGATGTGTCCGTATACTTAACATACAGTGTGGCAGGATCAGTTCCCTCCACAGCAACAGCTTCCAATACTTCTATACTAATTCCACTATCGGATGTGAGGGTCACGCCTTCAAGTGCACTAACATTTGGAAGCTGGTTTACTGCCGTGTTTAGTTTAACAAACTCGTATTGGTTATTTACAGTAACACCACCGGGGTTTACTGCTGCGCCTTCTTTAAAGACATGAGAACCAAACCTTGTGATCTCTTTCTGGATAATACTTTGTAGCTGTGTGAGTTCACGAGCCTGTAGCGCACGTCCAGAGTTAAACAGAACACGGTGATAGTTGTCACTATCGGTATGATCATCCTTATAGGTGGATGAAAATGTATTGGATGTAAAGTTATTTGGCATTCTGTTCTTCCATTAAAGCTGGATAATGATTTTAATGTCTTCTTTTTGATCCGCTGATCTGGACACTGCTGCTCTATTATCTATGTATACGACTTCACCCGAACGTCTTCTGATCTCACCTTCTGCATACGCATCGGTATCACCATCTGTTCCAACTGATTCTAATACACCAGAACCATTACCATCAGTTTCAGTGATGGCCTCGCCTTCTGTAAAAGGCTTAAACCCAGTTGTCTCGTTTTGAATAAACCAGACAGTATCCGAGTCTACCTTAGAAACATACGCCTCTGTCTGAGATGTTGACCCAAGGATAACTTTATCGACAGTGAAGTTTGATGACACTGTGGCAAACTCAAGTCTTCTAAGCGCATTACCAGTGTTGCCAGTAAAGTCTGAATCCGCATCCTGACCTTTAAGAGGGTTTTTAATCAATGAAACTTGTCTGAAATCATTACCAACAAGCCAGTCACCACCTTCATCACCGTCAGGTTTAGCAGTAAACATCATTGCCGTAGCACGTAAGTCGTCTCTTGGGTCTGCGCCAAATCCAAGTGATGGTCCAAGGATAGGTCTAATCTTACCACCCGTACCATTACCACCAGAAATTGTTGCAGACGCATATGTGTAGTTTCTACCAAGAGCATAATTACCATCAGAGTCTACAAGTTCGATTTTAGTAATCGCACCACCTGAAATAGATGCAGAACCTTTAGCACCCGTACCATTACCGTAAACTGTGACTACAGGTGAAGTTGTATAGCCTGTGCCACCAGCAGTCACCTCAAAGCCAACAATTTCACCCTTAACAGCGGCGTTCTGAATACCAACTTGTTCTACTTGGTCGGCAGCATCATCGGAGTCAAACCCAAAATACTTTGTCACTGGCATGAAGTTAGACGCCAAGAAGCGAGAGGCTCTCAGGGCACCAACAGAATAGAGGAACTTCCAAATATATCCATCGGCTGTTCCGAATGATGTTGTCAGAGTACCGCTTGGTTTTACACTAGACGTGACTGACTGCCCTTGAGCATTTTTACCTTGCTGTAGACAAACATAGACGTTGTTCTCATCTGTGATGACATAGTAACTATTGCTGGGATGTCCAACAGCACCATCGTTATATGCCTGATAGATTGCACCAAGGGTCCATGTGTAACGTGGAATAACGAAAGAGTGTGCCTCGACGTTCTTAACAGAAACCAAATCAAGTTGAGAGTTTCTCTGATCTCTCTCCGTACTTAATGGAGTTGACGCATCATCAGAAGCACTCCAATCATAAGACCTTCCGATACCAACATAAAAGTTGTTAGCGGAGTCAACGATGTCGGCTTCTAGCATCAAAAGAAGCTCTTTCTTAAAACGATCTGTTACAATAGCTGGCATGTTTTATCTCTTATGGTGTGACGTAAACGAGAACATCAGTGTTAGAAGAAGGGTACGCTTGGTCAATGTGTAAATGCCAATGTCCACCAGACCAGATCAGCATTGCAAATGCGTCTGCTCTTAGGGTGAATGACGTGCCCAGAATGAAGTTAGTTGGCGTCACGGTTACGGTGTTTGTTGTGGCGTCATTAAGAAGATACTTAATCTCGCCAACAGTACGACCATCAGTCAAAGTTGCAGTGATGTCCGTTGTAGCATTAAATCTAGACAATGGTCTGTCCAATAGGATTGTTTGTGCATCAGCCACAATTGCCTCTGAGCGCATCCGAAGACTAGATTGTATATCAATGAAAGCGTCACCTTGAGCAGCCAAACCTAAGTTTACGTTAGTGTCTATCTCAGAGAATGTGGCAATTACTGGTGTACCACCCGTGGCCGCGTTAACAATGTTAACAGAGTTAACCGCACTGGCTGTGGTTGAAAAGTGCATAAACTCTGCACCGTTGGAGTCGACAATACCACCACCGATAAGTGGTCTGTTAAGTGTTGGAGAACTGAACGTCTTGTTTGTGAGCGTCTGCGTGTGATTTTTAAATACAACCTCATCATCACCAGCCAACAATGGTAGTGTGATTGTTCTATCAGCAGTAAGTTCGTTTACAGCAAAGATGTATTGATGGTTGGCACTAGTGTCGTTAATCTGAGGGGTAGTGAGCACAGGTGCCGTTAGAGTTTTGTTGCCCAGCGTTTGAATTGTAGTATCACCAACAAGCGTGGCACCAGATGATGGCAATTTGATTGTAAAGTCAGAACCACCTTCGATCCAACCCAATGTCGTGTTGTAGGTTAGGCCGTTAAAGACAACTCCACTATCACCAAGAGAGACCTTATTGGTGATTTGTGCGCTATCACCACCAAGAAGATTATACAACTCAATAAAGTTGTCGTTAATCTTGGCCGCACCACCACGAAGGGTATCGCCGGACCCATCGTTGGCTGTCGTGCCTGTGTTTACATTTTGTCTTGCCATCTTTAGACCTATTTGTATTGGTTAAGAATATTTATAAGAGTTATTAAGCGGAATCTGAGTCATACCACGGTAAATCGACTTCATCGAAGGTATCCGCAAGTACCAAGTCCATATCAAAGCGAGCCACTTTAGAACTACTGTCTTCGTCAAAGCGGTTAGATAGTAAGTCCGTAAAGTCTTTAAGGCTCTCATAACTGCTATCAAGTTGTGCAATTGTTTGAGCATTGAAGTTGTCGAGGGTCTTAGTAAGGTCGATACGATACTGTGGTGCCTGATCGCTGTCTGTCTGTAGATTTTCTACAATACCCGTAACATCGTCATACGCCAAAATACCCATGGTTGCTTCACCTTGAACTACTGGATCGTTAATAGCTTTTACAAAGTCAGGCATGTTATCTAGGTTAAGTCTCACATCGCTTACGATTTGAACCTCACCACCAAAGTACATACCAGCAGGGTGAACAAATAGCTTATACGCTTCTCTCCATTCGGAGACTGGGATTTCTGCCTTGATTTGAATTGCATATGTCTGGTAAAGTTTATCATCTGTAATAAACTTCTGGGAATCATAACCAATATCATCTTGACCAATGATGAAACGATCTTCTTTAGTGTATCTAACGTCTGGTTGAATGCCATAGAACATTCTGAAAAATTGCTGGATAGAATATAAAGTGCCCTTAGAACGATACAGTGTGTTAGAGAACTTAGCAGCCGCTCTCTTATTCTGAAACCCTTCGAAATAAGACTGACCTAGAAGCAACTCATCTTCAATATACTCTAATAGTGTAGAATCGACTTCTGTGATATCCCTACTAACAATAAGATCATCTAAGAAACGTGAAGGTGATGTGTCACCATCCTCAAACTCATAGTAGTATTCCAACAACTTAATGAGTTTCGGGTAATCTTCAACAAAATGGCTAGGTAGAACATCCGCAACTTTACGCTGATCGGTAAACCGCAAAGCTCTGCGATTGTTATCCTTTATGGTGTGATCTTGTGACATTTGGTGTCTCTTACGTTGAAGTTACGATAACACCACTTGAGAATGATGGTTCTTCATCGTACTCAAGAATGTCTTGTCTCAGTGGAGAAAGCGCAGATTGATTGGCTGGTGTCACCGATATTTTAATATAGGACAAGTTACCAATGATAGATGTTGTCGTAAATCCAACCAAACTGAGTGTGCCATTGGACGCATTATAGGTGCCAATATTATCGATGACCACCTCTTGCTCTGAAATGGCGAACACTTCCAACTTATTGGTTGTCAGTTTATTTCTAATCTTACAAATCTTACCGTCAACAATGAACGTTGTACTGTCTACAACATAATTGATATCATCTGCGATTGCGATATCAGATGGGTATCTAAGGTTATAATCAACCTTTTTATCCAAAGCAGGTGTAATTCGTTGCTGCATCTTTACTTCCATACGGGACGAAAGAACTGCTGGCGACACCTCATCAATTTCTGTTAGTAGGTTTGAACGTCTGAATGATTGACCAAACTTACCAATGGTGTCGGTGAAGTAACCTGAAATCGCGGTATTAACTCGTGTTGAAACTGAGTTGAGTGACTCTGTGGACAGCTTTGGATTGAATTGGAAGAATACGTTTGTTTCAACAAAGGTTTTGATAGGCTCCACAAACTTTAGTCTAAAGGATACCACCGAAAGCTGGTCAACTAATTCTTGGATACTATCCTTTGTTGCCGTTTTGGTCGCCTCATCTACATCATCTTCAAATACGATAGACATATAGATTGCCCCAAACTCAGGCTCTAACGCATCCTCACCACCAAATGATTTAATATCTTTGATAAGAGTAGAAAAGTTTCTGAGTACTAATGACGCATAGTCATCAGACGTGACCATTCTGTTTTGTGTTGCATACTGGAAAGGGGCGTTCTTACGAATAGATTCCGAAGTTTCTTTAAGATCACCACCAATTGAGTCACTGATAGTTTGAACACTAAGTGGATATGATGTGCCACCAATATTAACAGATGTCACTGGCGAAAACACTTTAGCCTCGTTAGCGTCTGGACCTACTGTGGATAGATAGTCAACTTCAATTTTATATCCTGCAAGGGGTGCACGGCCTAAAGTAACTCCGTCACCAAATGTCAGTTCATAGTAACCATTAGGGGACTCTTTAAGGATATACAGTGCGGTATCCGCATTGATCAGGGTAGCATTTTGAATATTTCCATATGTCACGAAGGAATTGGATGATGCTGTTTCATAGACACGAACGACAGCAGTCGTAATATCCATATTAGTATCTGGGATAACATACACAGCGTTCTGAGACTGGGCGTCCGCAATAAAGGTTTTGGTTTTCTGGGAACCTTCGTAGATACTAATATAAGTCGAGTCGTCCGGCTTCTTAAACTTGTAGATACCAGAACCATCGTCAGTTGCAGTTATCACATCGCGTGTTTGGAATGCATAGGTCACATTATCAACTGTTGAGGTGAATTTGGCATTTCCTGCAAGAGAGACGGTAGTTGGTCTATTTTGTAAATTGATTAGGTTAATAGACAAGGTGACAAGTGCACGGGATGCAGTCTTTGACTTTGGTACATAACCAATGCCCTCTGCTAAGGATACCAGAGAACTCCTTAACTGCGCAGTACCCAAATACGATTCATTCAACGCAAAGTTTGCGGTCAGTCCATTGTAATGAGTATTATAGGCCAATACGTCCAGAATGTTGGATAAACCAGAGGCTTCGAAGTTATAGTCAGCAAATTCAGACTGTTGAGCAAGAAATGTTTTCAGATTGTTCTTGATCGCATTGAAGTCTAGCGATGTTGACTTAATAGTTGTTGCCATCTTATCTTAGCCTCGTGAGGTTTGTAGTAAAGGACACTTCTTCCTGTGTGTTCACCACTTTAAATGTGACGCTTATCGAAACGTCATGTATGTCTGGTTGAGCGGTAACATCAATATGCACAATCTCTGCTCTTGGCTCATATGATGACATTGCTTGCTTAATACGTTCTACCGTATCAAGTTCAATATCTTCGTCAGCCAACTCAAATAAGAGTGCCCGTAGATCGCCACCATAGTATGGGCGAAATGGCTTCTCATAATAGTTGGTTAGAAGTAAGTTCTTGACGGCCTGTTTTACAGCACCAGCATCTTTCTTCTTATATATATCTCCTGACGGACGTTTAGCAAAGGACAAGTCTATGTCCAAGTACTGCCTGTCACGGGTAGTAATTAAGGTAGTCTTACCTAAGTTACCGTCCTCTGATGATAGAACTCTATTGATAGCCATGTTTTACCGTTATACTAGTTTTGCTTTTATTTATAACGATTATTCAATCCTTCTTAGCGCATTGATGTAAGAAGATTCGGTTACATGCCGTCCATCCCTAGCTATCGTGAACTCAGGTTGATCAAGATCAATGATATTAACGAAGGAAGTGCTCGAATTAATAGCACCCTGCATGGCACTTCTGAACTCTCTTCTACGGTCCCCGATAGGGGTATCACCAACTGGCAAGAGTAAGAATGATGTTTCGTGTCCAGAAATCTGAGATGTTACCAGTGCGTTCATCACAGAATCGACAATATTCGAAATATTAGATGTGGTGTTGGTAATATCATTCTCACCAAGTGAGATACAGACAGTGGAACCACTTGTCAGTCTAGTAATAGCATCAGTGACTCTCCGACTACTAGCGACCATCCCCTCATCAGCATATGCACTCCATGGCGCACCCGCTGCTCTTGATGCACGTACTACATGGCTGTCACCAATACAGAAGTAGCCCTTGGCTACAGTAGATGTATCATCCAATGCCAAATCAGTTGCAGGTAGGGTTTCTTTAGAAAATTGAATAAGCTCTTTGACGGACTGAACTGTGTTATTAAAAGTCGTAATTAGTTCGCGACGAAACCGACACTCAAAGCTATCGGGGATGTTGGGCATTTCGATAACAACTTGACAACTTAGAGAGCCATCTGGGGTGTATTGGTCATAGTCTAGATGTAACTTGTCAAAGTGCTTGACATATATGTTGACCCATGATGCAAATTCAAACGTCATGTTAATGTCAGGTTTTCCGCCCTTGTTAACACGATACACAACAGCCCGACCTTTAGACTTTAAATCGTTAAGACTATCGGTGGTGATATTTTCTGTTGGACCTGCACCGTAGATACCCTCAACAACTTCTAGGGTACAGCCCCTAAACAGTTCAGTGTCACTACTAATATATCTTACGATCTCCGCATTTGGCATGAGATTTCGTACAATCTGCTTTTTATCATCCAAGGATATCGCGTTTAAGTCAACTGATTTGGCAAAACGACTCAATCTGATATCATATGATACTGGAGTGTTGGCCCTGACCGTTGTTAAATTGTTTGGGTTATAATTAAAATCAGCAAGATATTGTGTCATTAGATGCCCTTTGATCTTCTTAGAAGCTGTTGTGGCGACACGTTGCCCATTGGGGTGCCACCTCTAACATTAGTAGCACTTGCAGATTTAGTTCTGGCAACACTAGGTGGCGATGTCTTTGCATATTCGGGTGATAGTGTACCATTGGCAATCTGAGATGATATAAACTCACTGTTGGACCTGTTTGCGGGGTCTCTTAGTGCCGCTCTAACATCATCAACACCCAATGGTCTGTTAGAGATGCCACCACTTTTAGTAGTTAAGTCAACAGTATTTACAATCACGTCTTCTGGATCAACCACAACCTTACGGACACCCTTGCTACCCTTTTCAAGGTATGATGCCAGTAGAACACTGGTTGGCTTAACGGTTGCCGTTGTATTGTTGGATAGGTCATCTGCGGTTTCATCACTAATGGTCCAACCGGGGTTTGAACCAAGTCCGACACTGTAGCTTCCGGGGGATACTCCAGTACCAGATGATGAAACATAAGTGCCATCCGCATATGATTGGTGTAAAGATGTACCAGCCGTTGTGGCCTCTTTAGCCAAACCATTTAGATCGCCATGGAATGTGGTATAGTGAGATGATGTTCCTGCTACTCTGGTTATATTACCCTTTGGAGTATCAACCGAAACATCTGCATATACTGTACCACCCGCTCTAAGATTCTGAGTGTACATTTGAACATTCTCACCACCGATAGTGCCAGTGTCACCAAAGACGGACAGACTAGATGCCGCAATGTTGATATCAGGTGACGATTGGGCAATCTCTACTTCTGATGTGAAAGAAATAACACCAGATGCCCCCATAGTAAGCAGACCCTCTACCGCAAATATGGTATCACCCTTAACAAACTTTGATGACCCACCCTTGATAGTCTGAGATTCCGAACCAGTAATAACTTCTGATTTGTTACCCAACACAACATTAGTTTGGTCAGAATATGTGGTCTTTTTCTCTGATCCATATGTGGTGTGGTTATAATTCGTGGCATTTACATTATAGTCGCCACTCACATCCAGATTAAAATCGCCTTCAACCTTTAGGGTTAAGTTACCCTTATATGTCATAGAACCATCGCCACCCACAGTAACCTGATGATCACCATTAATGATGTCAACTCTAGTCTTGGATGATATGATAACAGAGCCATCTGGACCAATGTTGATACCAGTGCCACCTGCATGTCTGATCATGATACGTTCGTTGAATGGGGTATCATTATATTCGATGATATGGCCAGATGGGGTTTGGTGGACATATGATGTTTCTATATCATCAACGTCACCCAACCTAAGACCCTCTGGGATAGCACCACCACTTAAATCTACATTAGACCCACCACGAGCAATAGGGGACGCTCTAGCGGCCTCTTGTCTAGGAGACGAGGCAGTGTTGTCAACAAACGCATTTTCTGGCTGTCCTGCACTGAGTTCCGCACCTTCGCCTTGTAAAACTTTACGTTGCGTTATGGTTGTGATATTTTTAAGTGACATGGTGAACCCTATTAAATTACGTCTGCTGATGCAATCAGTTGCCTAGTGGACAGTGAACTCTGCGAACCACCAAAGTTTAACTTATTACCACTTTTATACTGAAGATCAGACGTGTCAAAGCCAACGTTAAAGTCCAATTCAAGGTCAATTTGATGACCATCTAAAAGTTTACCACCGGGCCATGACATGTAAAAGGCATGCATGATTTGCCCCAAGCTTTTTGCCTGAGCAGTAGTAATGCTTGTGCCGGAATGTGGAAGACCAATCATAATTGAATATTCATCATGGTTTTCCAAGATTTCAGACTGAACCGCTAATGGTCTACCTCTTTGCACAACACCATTTTGCATAACAATATAATGAAAACCAATACCGTTAATACCAGTAGCAACATGCTGTTCATGTATGATCTGTGCCGTAAGGTTCTGTTGATCAGTGGTCTCAATACCAAAAAGAACAACCTGCGTGATCTCACGTCTACTTTTAACAAAGTCCACCATCTGTTGCTCAACGGAAGCCACAATAGAAAACACCTCATCAGAAGTCTTGCCGCCACTCCACTTGTTGGTGTTACCATCTGTATCATATACCGCCTTGGTTGACCTCTGTTGAACAGAACTAAAGGAAACACGTCCACCCACACTAGTGTCAATTTTACTCAATTCTATTTCAAGTTCAGCTATACTCAAAACGACATTGGGGTCAGTTGCTGCTAATTTGGCGGCACCAGTGATGTCACCCGCATCAACACGGATCAATACATACGCCGCCAAACTGGCAGATACGCCAAGAGATTCGATCTGATTGATAGGGCTACTGTCGATCTTTGTTAAAAAGTCCTTTAGAAAACTTGTGCCACCCAAAAGAGCACTAGAAGTAGCTTGAAATGCTGCCACTGATGAACTTAAACTAGCGGCAAAGGATGAAAATGAATTGGCGATATTTGATATATTATCAATCTCTGATAAAAACCTATCGGGAATAATGTCAGCCAACACTGTTGAAATCTGATCTGAAGTTATATTAGGGGCAACCTGCTGTAACGCCGCTTTAATACCTTCTGCGCTGGCAGAAGCTGCAACTAAATTAAGAAACCCATCCTCAACAATACCGCCAGTAATAGACGCCAAATCATCTACAGCATCCGACACATCTTGCACAATAGTATCGGTAATTCCGGGGACGCCTTTGGTGAGAAGTGCTACACCAGCAGAACCCAATCCCGTGGTTAGTGGTTTCATACCACCGATAATCTCATCAATAGCGACTTCACCTAAAGAAGTTGCAGATAGAGCCGCTACCTGATTACCAGTCAATGCCGCTTCTTCAACAAGAGAAGTGAAGTTTGAACTAAGTCCAATCTGTCTTAACTGTGAATTAAGCGTTGAAGATGAAATGGTCATTGTCCGAAGTTTTCCTCTACAGCAATAGCAGCACTAATTCTATTATTCAATTCGGCATTATATCTGGCCGCTATGTCAGTGGTGGTAGGGTGATATCGTGGGGGACGATTTTCGACTACCAGTAAGTAATCAACCACAATAGCTGGAGTTTCATACTTATCAAAGACAATCTTAGTGGCCTCTTCAACACTCGTTGCATTTCTTAAAGACCTAAAAACATACCTATGGCTACTTTCCATTTCAACTGCCCAGAACTGCAACTGTAACTGTAAAACAGCTAGGTTTTCAGCAGGGGATAACTGACCTGAACCGGGTAACTGTACGCCAACATTATTCGCAAACGTTTCTAATGACCTTCGCCGCTGACCTGTCCATTGGGCAATACCATAACCACCACGACCAGCGATTGGTGCGGTTTCTTGTCTATTGGGAGTT
>TARA_B110000902_G_scaffold29290_1_pt1 | contig 23401 bp, 20 predicted proteins | sample TARA_B110000902 | Tara Oceans TARA_B110000902 (sample SAMEA4398009) | marine metagenome | biome: Polar Biome; feature: [SRF] surface water layer (ENVO:00010504); material: water (ENVO:00002006), including particulate matter (ENVO:01000060) such as... | depth 5 m | reverse complement strand
GGAACTAAAGAGGAATGCTATTAAGAATAACTATTAGTATTAATCCTTAAAGGCATAACTGGTAGTCTCACGTTACACGAACCGAATTAGAAACAACCCATTACAAATTTGGCCTAACCGCCGGTTACCTATAAGGCAGATTGTACATTACTCTCTTGAAAGAGCTTATCAATGTCTTCCGCCGTCATATAACCCAAATCCCAATGGTTGCAGATGTCATTTCTATAACGAGTATGATTTTTATCATTAGAGTCTGATTTCTTCCGATTAACGTATGAGGATATTGGGTCGCTAATTAGCACGGAAATGTGTACTACCGGAATTCAAAATCGGAGTAAACAACCGCTACATTAGCCTGTCATTTAAGCCAAAGTAACGCTATCACCTATTTGATAATACACTGTAAAAAAGCTGATCTATAGGCTTATTAAAGCAGTAATAATGGAGAGGGAAATGGATAAACCAAATATTTTTAAACGATCAGTAATGCACGTGGTTAACGTTTGGCGAAAAGTGATGGATGCAAAAGTCAATCCGTTAAGATTTATTCCAGACAACACCCTGCAGTCATACTTTATGATGGTGCTATTTACGATTTGGAGTGTTACCTTCGGATTTATTGCGACCTATTACATAGGCTGGCTGGGCTACAGTACAGTGGTCAGTGTCGTTGTTCACTTGTCGATTTTGATACCCATTATGATCACCAATGCCGTATTCCTTGATGCGGAACGCACTGGTGATCAGTGGCTAGCAGAATGGAAAGAAGAGCAAAGCAAATACAAGCTGTTTATGAATAGAATGAAGATGAAAAATATGGTGCGTTGGAAATCTGATACGGAGGCCTAAAAATCCTCCAACTATCCAGCGTAGTCTCCTTAAAGAAGCCCTAATAACTTAGGGTTTTTTTATGCCTGTGAATTTACCTCTTCGTCCAAAGCCACCTTTCAAAGCTGTGATGTAGTTATTTAGCGGGCCCGGGCACGCTTTACTCGTCCGGTATTGTTACTGTACCTGCCTAGATAAAAATTAAGCCAAACCCAAAACCCTTCGTTTATCCCGTCCTGCAAAAATCTATACATACTTGTGTAATCCCTCCACCCGACACAATTAACGACTTTATTTGGCGATACCAAACATCACAGCTACACTAGTTGCTAAGTGTAATTAAGAGTTTCTCTTTGATATTTTTCCGCTCAGCGGCTCTGCGCAGCTACAGTCAGCTAGCACTCATCATTATCGCAGCAGGAGCACTTTACCCGCTACTCTATCTGCGGCAAAATTTCGAACTGTCGATTCTTGAAGCATTTAATATCAGTTAGGCCCAGCTGCGCTACTGCAGCGCTAAGCTTGGCTTTATTTTCATAATCACCTATGTACCCAGCGGCTGGTTAGCTGATCGCTTTTCATCGCGAAAATTACTCGTCTACTCCCTTTTGGCTAGCGGATTATTGGGTATATGGTTTGCAACCATACCGTCTTATACCTCGCAGCTGATTATCTATGGCGCCTGGGGTTTGGCTACTGGATTAACATTCTGGTCGGCACATATTAAGTTGGTCAGCGTGCTGACCAAGAAAGATCAGCAGGGACGTTTTTTTGGGTATTCTCGATGGTGGGCGAGGACTAGTTGAGGCTCTTTTAGAGCGATACCCAGATGGTCTAGACTATAAAGTCTATTACTTAATCACCTCCACACTTGGACTCTTGAGCGCCTATGCTGCCTATCTGCTGGCGCGACCAAAGATCTGATCTAGAGTTCTAATTTAAAGTTCGCCAAGAGCCGTTTGCAACCATTCCATTCGATCGCTATACCAAGACTTCAAATGATCAACCTCTTTTTGGTAGGTATCAAAGACAACCGGATTTGGCCAAACAGCCCTGCCTATGGTCTGCCACTGATCATCATTTGCTTGCTGCGCCCATTTCAGCTGTTCCCCATAGCCGTCTATTTTCGCTAAGATAACGTCCTGATTTTGCTTAAAATATGAAAATCGGAGTTTAACTTTTTCGACAAAATCAGGATCTTGGAAAAGACGCTGATACCAAGCGTGAGATTTAATCCAAAAGCCTTCAGAGTATTGGGCATCAGAATAATCCACGTTGCCAAAGGAGAGATCAAAGTCCCATAGCGGTCCCATCTTGATCTTCTCACCTGGCATAACATTGAGAAACATACTCGACCAGGACTGTGAATCAGTATTCTTATTGATTTCATTAATCAGGTACCAATCGATAAAGCTATCTATATCAATGTATTTGGCGTACCCCGCGGTGGGACTGCGGTAACTAGGGCCATATAGCGCAGTTTCAAAATCCTCAAGCAGATCCTTGATATAAAGATACTCAGCACTGTTAAACTCAAGGCTGGGCTCTTTAATATTGATCAAGAATCTCTCGGTGATAACGCTATCAAAATAGACATCGTCTGGATCTAACCTTTCTAACTGATCAAGCTCCAGCAGATACCCACTGTCGCCTAGGGCGACTCGATTATCGCTTTCTTCCACTTTCTGAGTCACGTTGTAAGTACCGTTGTACTGGTCATTAATATAGACCTCGGCAAAACGCCCCTGAGGTGTCCACTCTAAGCGGCTCAAATAACCCATTTCAAAGGTTATCTTGTTGCGCAACAGAGTTTTATCGGAATACTCGGCGAGAAACAGCCATTTTTTATCGTTGGGCATGCCCAAAAACTCAGCTTTTTCTGCTAACTTCATTTGGAAAGGTTTTTTAGGATGCAGAAACCATGTTGAGTTGCCTCTGCCGCGAATTTCCATCTCGGTGTCGGATAAGTCAGTGAAATCCCGACCACCATCGACTGAAACATCACCGGTTACATAGACATCCTTTGAATCAATGGCGGCATAAGCATCGGTCTTCAGATAAATAATCGGCAGACCGGTAAACTTGGCTAGATCAATCCTATAGCTCTCCGTAACACCCGCTGAGTTAGCGACGGTATAGACAACAACCTGCGTAAAATCATTGACTGAGGTGCCGCTCTCTTGAACCACATCGCCAATGGTGACGGAACTACCCGTAAACTGGTAGCTAGCCACTAGCCCACTAACAGCCGTGTTACTCAGCATGCGGCCCGAAAACACAGTGCCGCCCTCGGTTTCACTCAACAGTATATCTGTCGCCAACTCAGCGTTATTAGCCGCGACAAAGGAGAACTGGCTCATGCTCGGGGCCTCAACTGGCCCTATAACCGACGCCACAGCTGGGACTGCAGCTGGCGAGGATCCACCGCCACATGCACTGAGTAAGAACAGAAAAGTGACTAACAAGATTTTTTGGCACACGTAATCAAACCCTCTTAAGATATTTTTATTATTCGAGCTAAAACACTGTAATAGCGGGCTATGGAGTAGCAAGGTGGAGGCCCCTTGCGGTTAAAAACAAGACCAGCTAATGGTCATCTGAGAGCCCTCGGCTCCGCCCCAAAGGTTTTTACGTTATACTGCCGCCCATGGCAAGGTTTAAAGCGCAGGCCATTAGACATAGCGCCCGAGATTGAACGCTCCGGCATAGCAGCACAGAATAAACCAACAGAAAATGAGCATATAACTAAAATAACAGTCTCATTCACCCTCGCGTCCAACGAGACGACAAAGGCTATAGCCGCAGCAGCAAACGACTAGGCACTTGCAATACAAACCAAAATAACAGAGTGATTATTCGCTATGGCCAATCAAAAAGCGGCAACAAAATTTAGTATGCCGACTAAAAAACCATCATTAATGAATGTACTCGCGCCACTGATGATCATCGTATTTTTGTTATTTTCCCTGCTCCGACCCGACTATGCCAGCAACCTCTTCAACCGTATGCGCGACTTTATCACCAGTGAGTTATCCTGGTATTACATCAGTTTAATGAACTTCTATGTCATCTTTGTCTTCGCCTTGGCCGTCAGTAAATTCGGTAAAATTCGCTTGGGCGGCGACGATGAAAAACCTGAGTTCAGCTATTTCTCATGGCTATCAATGCTGTTTGGCGCCGGTATAGGTATTGGCATTTTATTCTGGAGCATTGCTGAACCACTGACCCACTTTCAGAACAACCCGTTTCTCGGCCAGGCCCAGGCGCTGACCCCAGAGGCCGCACAAATCGCCATGCGACTGACCGTTTTTCACTGGGGACTGCACGGCTGGGCACTCTATGCGGCAGTGGGCCTTATCTTGGCTTATTTCTCCTACCGTAAAGGCCTGCCACTGACCATCAGCGCCAGTCTCTACCCGATCTTGGGCGATCGTATTTACGGCCCCATAGGCAAGGCGGCCGACCTCTTGGCGGTATTGGGCACAGTGTTTGGCGTGGCCACATCTCTAGGCCTAGGCGCACAGCAGATGAATGCGGGACTCTCCACGCTAACCGGTCTCGACGTTAATACTGGCACTCAAATTATACTTATTGTTGTTATTTCGATTATCGCAACCCTGTCTGCCTTAACCGGTGTCAATCGTGGCATCCGCATCCTCAGCGAGCTTAATATGCAGCTTACTGGCGTTATTTTGGCACTCTTCTTGGTGTTTGGTCCGACGCTCTACCTGCTCTATTCCTTCGCGGGTAATATAGTCGACTATATTATTCACTTGCCAAAGCTCGCCACTTGGGTCAATACCGATTCCACTGATCAATGGCAGGCTTCCTGGACGATTTTCTACTGGGGATGGTGGATCGCTTGGTCACCTTTCTGCGGCATTTTTATTGCCCGTATATCCCGCGGAAGAAGCATCCGTGAGTTTGTTCTCGGTGTGCTACTGGCACCTACATTATTGACTATTTTTTGGATCACGGTGTTTGGTAATAGCGCCTTCCATATTGAGCTATTTGGTGAAGGCGGGATTGTTTCTGCGGTAAATACAGAGACCACCAGCGCACTGTTTACGACGATTAACTTAATGGGCATGGGCAACATTCTGGCGGTAATTACTGCAAGTATTTGCACGCTGATGCTGATTACCTATTTTGTCACGTCTGCCGACTCAGCGACCCTCGTGATCTGTACCCTGGTCACTGGAGGCAATCAAAACCCAAGTCCTATTACCCGTATTTTCTGGGGCAGCAGCATAGGCGCGGTTGCCGCTGTATTACTTTTCTCGGGTGGCTTGTCGGCATTGCAAACCGCATCCATAGTCACCGCTCTGCCGTTTTCAGTGATATTGCTTTTGGCCACCTATGGTCTGTGTAAGTCGCTTTATCAGGAGGGCAAAACTGTTGATGCTTTATCGCTGAATCCGGGTGAGGCCCTTTAGCCACGCTTTAGCCATCCTTTAGCGACAGTCTAATGACAGCAGTGACACAGGTTATGGAGATCTAGAGCCCGGACAACGGGGCATGGACACTACCATTGTCTTTGCCCCAGCTGGGAATCCTTAGTTCGGGAAAATAGCTTTAAAAAATCAGCGTCTTATATCAATATAATTTAGCGCGAGAAGATAAATAGTCACTAAGCGCAGGCCAAAACTAATTGATGCAACTGCGGTAAACTCCGGAAAAGATGAGATTAAGAACACCTGCAAATCGGCCCAGATCAAAGCGATAGGGACGATCAGCGCAACAACGGATACAGATCTCAGATAACTGTTTGTCAGTAATGCATATAAATACACGCCCGCAAGCACCGCGCCGACGAGCATTCGTGTATAGACCAGCGATTCCAGTTCGGCGGTTTCAATACCCTGAGTACCAAAAATAATAGGCGTATAAATTTGCGGGAAGAGCTTCAACATCAACGCTCTGCATAGTATGAGCCCTAAAATCGCAACCGCACGGATAAGGATCCGTCTTTTCAGCCTCAGCCACCGAGAAGCCTCGACTTCGACATGTGCTTGCAGGGCAAGTAGTTCTTGATCTGAGATATTATTCATGTAACTGCTCCTAGTGCTTGTTGGAGAGGGTTACTTTTACTTTGTTAGCCGTCGTATTAGTGATTAATACATTGACCACTGTACAGGTGACAAATACTGCACATTTATCTGGATTGTGAAACGACAATACCACCTTAGTTCAGTGCGAGCCAATCAAGCAGTTGCAGCAACAGGGCCGGAGCCTTACAGTACCCCTGTGACCAGGATACCTACAAAACCTATGAAACCAATCTTATTAACTATTCTCTGCGCTCTAAGTTGTTGGCTAGGCGCAGCCGAAGGAGACAACCCCTTGATTATCGATGTCCGCACCACTGAAGAATGGAACTCAGGCCACTTGGCCTCGGCACAGCATTTAGAACTGCAGCTTGTTGCCGGCGGCATTGAACAGCTAGCTCCCGACAAAGATCAGCAGCTCTATCTCTACTGCCGCAGCGGCAATAGATCCGGCCAGGCGAAAACGCTGGTCGAAGCCATGGGTTACACCAATGTGATCAATGCTGGCGGCGTTGCTGATGCCAGCGCTCTGCTCAATGAGCTTGTCGTAAAATAGACCAGAGTCTGCAACACAGCTGCACCGCTGAGACCCTTATTTGAGTAACTTTTCAAATTCGGCAACTGGTACTGGCTTGCTAAATAAATAGCCTTGAAATAGAGGACAGCAGAGCTCCTGCAGAAAAGCGCACTGAGCCTCGGTTTCAACTCCCTCGGCAATCACCTTGATGCCCAAACTCTTGGCCATGACAATAATCGTCTGCACGATAATATCATCCCCCTGCGTGATGCCAATATTGCGCACAAATGATTGATCCATTTTCAGTTGCAATAGCGGCAACTGGGTAAGATAGGACAGCGACGAGTATCCGGTGCCAAAATCATCCAGCGAAAATTCCACTCCAGCCCGCTTAAGCTGGTGCATTTTTTCAATGGTTTCGCAGGTATTGTCTAAGATTACCGTCTCGGTCAACTCTAGCTTTAGCAAGCTCGGAGAAATATCCCATTGCGCAATGCCCTGTAAAACCGTTGCCACAAAGTCGCTCTGATGAAACTGTCGCGGGCTGATATTGATCGCAATACTGAGCTTGCAGGTACGAGGGTTACTCTGCCATCGCTGCAGTTGTTCGCAAGCGGTGTCTAGAACCCATCGACCAATGGAGAGAATAAGATCAGAGGCTTCAGCCAGAGGAATAAAATCATTCGGTGAGACAATTCCCAGCTGTGGGTGCTCCCATCGAATCAGCGCCTCAGCTCCCACTGGATTGTATTGGCTATCCACCTGAACCTGGTAGTAGAGTTCAAACTGCTTATCTTGAAGAGCGCTGTGCAGCGCGTTAGCCAAGCGCGCCTGTAAGGTTACCGTCTCCGCCATCGCCGGATCAAAAAAGCACATTTGATTGCGGCCCGAGCTCTTTGCCTGGTACAAACCTATATCAGCCTGTTTAAAGAGTTCGTCTATTGGCACCTGGCAATGACTGGCGAGGGCAACGCCAATGCTGGCGCCACAGCGAACCTGTTGTTGGTCGAGCTGGTGGGGCTTATTAAGACTGCTAAGAATTTTGTTTGCAACAATTCTGATCTCAGATTTTGCCACCTCTACATTAAGCTCTAAGTTTTTCACCACCACGACAAATTCATCGCCGCCAATACGCGCAACGGTATTATCACTGGGCGCGCAACGACGCAATCGCTGCGCAGTTTCAACAAGAATTTTATCGCCCAGCTGATGACCCAGAGCATCATTAATATCTTTGAAGTTATCCAGATCAACAAACAATAAAGCCAGGGTTTTGGCCTGACGTTCACAGGAGGGTAATATTTTAGAGAGCCGGTCAATCAAAGCGCGGCGATTGGGTAGATGAGTCAATGGATCAAAAAAAGCCAGTTTATGAATCGCATCCGCATCTCTTTTGGTGGCGGTGATATCAGAAAAAGAGAATATATAATTGGTAACTCGACCTTTGGCATCGCGAATAGCTGTGATAGCGATTAGCAGCGGGAAAAGTTCACCATTTTTACGTTTATCCCAGATCTCCCCTTCCCAGCTTCCCACCGCCGCAATCGATCGCCACATCTCCACGTAAAACTTTTTAGTCTGAGCATTTGACGATAATAGGCTGGGCTCTATACCAATCAACTCACGGGGTTTATAGCCGGTGATGGCTATGGCTTTCTGATTGACACGCAAGGTTTTGCTTGCCGCGTCAGTAATAATAATGGCGTCTTGGCTGTTAAAAGTGATCGCAGAGATACGCAGCTCTTCGGTATTTTTATTGTGCTCAGTCAGATCCCTGACGAAGCCATTGAAAAAACATTCGCCATAGCGCTGCAGTACGATTAGCGCGATTTCCACCGGCACCTTGCTACCATCAGCGTGCACAGCATTGATTTCAAAGCGGCGGTGATTTTCCTTGCCGACCCCAGTCACGAGAAATTGCCGCATCAGCTCACGGGTAACCAGATGTTGATCAGAGGGCAATATCAACTCAATGATATCCCTCCTATAGGCTTGCCCAGAAGAATAGCCAAAGATACGCTCGGCTTCAGCGTTCCAGTAGGTCACCTTGCCATGCAGATCAAGGTTGATCACCCCATCCAATGCTTGGTCGAGAATCTGCCGCGATAGCAACTCAGATTCATTGTGCATCACCATTTCGCCTTCGAGGTTGGCGACGCCAATCTCAACCTGAGCTTCTAAACGACTGTTTTGACTGAGTAACATACCAGTGGATTTTTTCGACCGCTGCAGATGTCTACGCAGTTCGATCTGCTGGACGACGGCACGACTGAGCACCTTAAGGGCTGAACTCTGGGTCTCGGATAGCTTTCGTGGAACATAGTCGATCACACAGAGAGTGCCTAATGCATGACCATCATTTGCTATTAATGGTGCCCCGGCATAGAAGCGAATTTTGGGAGATTCCAAAACCAGGGAGTTGCCGGCAAAGCGCTCATCGAGCTCAGTATCAGGAACTTCCAACAGACTGTTGGGCTGTAAAATGGCATGGGCACAAAAGGCGATATCACGGGAGGTTTCAGTCACATTGAGCCCAACCCGAGACTTTAACCACTGGCGCCGCTCATCAACCAGCGAGATAAGGGCTATGGGGGCAAGACAAATCTGCGCCGCCAACAGAGTCAATTCGTCAAATTCCTTTTCCGCGCCAGTATCGAGAATATTGAGCTCTCGGAGTGCGTCTAGACGGGCCGCTTCATCATAGGGTATAGCAGCTGCCATGATCATTTTGACCTTAAGTGACGGATAATTAGCCAGGTTCGCGCAACACTAAAAGTACGCGATCCGAGTTGTTAAGTGACATCCAGTTTCAATTAGCTCTTCTTAATGCCAAGCACTCTATGCTTCAAAAAATAAGCAGCCGTCCCTCCTCAAGTGAGAAAATTCTTAGGACCATATAGATATTCACGCGGAAAACAGCATTAACAACAGGTAACTTGCAATAAAAATCAGTCAATGTGACTCAGAATAAGAAAGGCTCAATAAGAAGGGCTTTATAAGAAGGGCTTAACAACAAACTATTACCAAGAACAATACCTGAGCCGCGTTGGCCCAGGCAAGGTGTAGAGAAAAGGCTTTGTGACTTAGATTCTAACGTAGGTTTGAGTGACAACCGCGCCGTCCATCTCAAACGACTGACTCATATGGTTATCATCAATCAACTGCATATTGAGGTTATACTCAGTTCCCGCTAAACCCTCGATCGTGCTGGTTATGCCAGTCTCGACAACATGACCCGCATCATCTACTCGAAGAGAACCAAACCCGAAGTGTTTCACCGCTTCGCCATCAACCAGAATACTTTGAAAAAAGATAAAGTGGCCGCCACCAATCAACTTCATTTCCGAGAACTCTGCCCACTCGTTCGCTTCAGAGGACCGGTTTTCCAGCTTCCATAAGCCATCAAAAACGGTCGTTTCAGTGGACAGGGTTTTCCACTGCTCAACCATATTGACGCTGCGTTCGCCATACTTCATGCCCTTCAGGCTCTGAGTAAAACCCGCTTCTGTTGGCGTAATGGTTAAATCAAAACTAAGATCTTTTAGTCCACCGTCCTGATTCGCGATCGGCGTTTCAACCAACACCCCATCAACCCAATGAGTGTAGCCGGTGCCAGCATCAACCTTGTCGGTGAGATCGTTGTAGAAAGCAAACATAAAGCGATCTTGGCTATAGATCTTCATTTGGTCACGCAGATAGCTCGACACTTCACCGTCTTCAGTGACATCCACAGAAATCAGAGCATAGGCCCCATCGGCCAGGCCTGGTGTTGAATCGACCACTGCAACGCTTGGCACCGGCACAGACTGGTCTTCACCACTACAGGCGACCAGGGTAGCGGTCAAAGTGGTGACTAAGCCAACAAGTAATAATTTTTTCAGTGTCATGCGATTATCCCCTTAATTTTATTATTATATTGTGGCACCTAAGTACTGCTATGTGAGCACTGTTAGGTAGGTACCACCGTGTTTCCACTAATGTTACATGAGCATTAGTACAGCATGGCACCGCAGTATCCGTTTAAACGCGCCAACACCCCCGCTCGACGTATTTTTTTGTCTAACTGCCGCTGCAAGCCCAAAGGCGCTAAACTATCCACCAGAGTTGCCCAGCAAACTTTTCTACCCAACTTATCCGTTAACATTCTACTTTTCCGTTAGAGGTAACATTATGACCAGCGCCACCACCGAACTCGAAGCAGCAACCTTTAGACAATTGTTAAAACATTTGGATAGCAACAAAGATGTGCAGAATATAGATTTGATGATACTGGCAGGATTTTGCCGTAACTGTCTTGGCAAATGGTATCTAGCGGCGGCTCAGGAGCGCGATATCGACCTAACCGATGATCAGGCCCGCGAAGCCATCTATGGGATGCCTTATAGTCAGTGGAAGGCTGAGCACCAGCCTCCAGCAACTGCAGAGCAGCTAGAGGCTTTTGCCCAGCGTCAAAAGTAAGCCGTTAGTGCGCTGGGGGCTCTTTACTGGGCTGAGGGCTCTTCATACCGCTGAGGGCTTTTAATACCGCTGAGGGCTCTTAATACCGCTGAGGGCTCCATCCTTGAGATAAAAGCTATTCGTTTAGGTGAAAGCTTGGCGTCGACAGAGACAAGGCCAGTTCGTCGGCATCCATCTCTTCGCCCACACCCTCAAACAGCGGTGACGATAGGTAGCGCTCGCCAGTATCCGGGAGCATACACAGAATCACGCTGCCGGGCTTCGCAGTTTTGGCGATTTGCAGTGCCACGGCGAAGGTACAGCCGCCAGAAATGCCGGTAAAAATACCCTCTTTTTGCGCCAGTGCCCGAGAGGCGGCAATGCCCTCTTCCCCATCGATTGGCACCAGCTGATCAAAGCGCTTGGCATCGATGGACTGCTGCAGCACATTGGGAATAAAGTCTGGGGTCCAACCCTGAATCATATGGGGTTGGAATGCCGGATGACTACCAGCAGGCGATCCATCTGCTGTGCGCTCTTGAGGCGTGCCGCTGTCGATCAGCTGAGCATTGCTCGGCTCACTGAGAATAATTTTCGTCTCCGGGCGTTTTTCGCGCAACACCTGAGCGACACCGGAAAAGGTTCCACCGGTGCCGTAGCCGGTCACCCAGTAATCCAGACCGCTATCACTGAAGTCGGCGAGAATTTCTTGAGCGGTGGTATTGGCATGGATTTTTGCATTGGCATCGGTTTCAAATTGACGGGCTAAAAACCAACCATTGGCCTCAGCCAGCTCCGTTGCCTTGAGATAACAGCCCATCGCCTTTTCTGCTTTTGGGGTCAAAATCACCTTGGCTCCCAAGAACCGCATCAATTTTCGTCGCTCAATCGAGACGCTGGTCGGCATGGTCGCGATAAAGGGGTAGCCCTTGGCCGCACAAACCATTGCCAAGCCAATGCCGGTATTACCACTGGTTGCCTCAATCACGGTCTGACCGGGTTTCAGTTCACCGCTGCGTTCGGCTTCCTCGATAATACTGATGGCGAGGCGATCTTTGACCGATCCAGCAGGATTAAAAAATTCTGCTTTGACGTATAAGTCGACATGAGACGGGGCCAGAGCATTGATCCTGACACAGGGCGTATTGCCTATGGTGTCTAAAATACTGCCGTAGAGTTGGCCTCTTCCTTGGGTGGTGCGCGCTGCTGAGTCCGTCATAAGAATACCTGCTGGTTATTAGGGTGAACTGAAGTCATTTATAAAACCTAGACAATCATTTATCAGCGCTATAGACATGTCAAGAAAGACCTCACATCGAGATTACAATAACAATATCAATCAGGGTTCATTTGCCGCTCGACTAGGTGCCCAATCAGGCTTTCAATAAGAGTTCTTAGCTAGGCTCTCGAACGAGAGTATTCACCAAAGTTTCTTCGATCACCGGGATCGGCGGTATAATTCGCTGGCGCATAACATGGGGTAGTAACATCACACTGCGAGTATATTGATCTTCAAAGAGCTTTTTTAACTCTTTGTAATTGCCACTAACACCCTGTTTGGTGATTTCAATTAATTGAATAACCGGCGCTTTTTCCATTCGCGATTCGCAGACACGGGTATGATTCAGCCGATCATTCATGTTTTTAATCCGCTCAACAATCTCGAGGTTGCCGGAGCGTCGCGCGCAGTATTCAAAAATCGCACCGGATGAATTAGCAATAACCTCATCAGAAGGTATCTGAGTAATTGTGAGTTTCTTATTTAGCGCGACTAATTCCGGCATGCCAAGTACCAACCCGGGAATTTCATCGGTGATCAGCTGACTCATCGACCAAGCAGTCAATATATGGTTCATCTCATAAAGATCGCGAATATCTGCCTCAGACAGTATGCGCATAAACAAACCCATCTTCGGCACGTTAATAATCAGCCCCTCGGCGACCAATCGCAGCAGGGTCTCTCGAACCGGCGTAATACTGACCCGCAGGTCTTCCGCAAGAATCTCTATATTGAGACGCTCTCCCGCAACAAAATGCTGGGCGATAACTGAACACTTTAAGCTTCGGTAAACGCGCTTGATGATATTTAAGTTATCCGATTTACTGAGCATTCTAGTGCCCTCCACATAAGTACCCATTAAAGATCTGAAATATTTTTCAAACTTTTCTTTAAATTTTTTCCTAGAGTACTCTTTAAAAAGTAACAGGCCATTGCAACCCTATTCGAGGGGTTCTATCCATAATCTGGGTCAAGTCTGACTACACAACATTAAAGTAAGGCAAATACTCCCAGTGATCGAAAGTGTACATAGATTACAAAGCCCTGCCATGACATTGCGAAGCCTATTGTTCGCCGACAATCACTGGAAATAGCTTTAACCTTAGGCTCTGCAGACCGCTTTCACGCACTATTACAGAGAAAAAAATATTCTCAATATATTTTCTATGCTTGCTTAACTAGGTCGCCTGACGTTGTCTTAAACTGCATAAATATCACTTCAGTGACTGTTCGTTACCATCAGGACCTATTTTGCTAGCCCATATCAGCCTTGCTGCGCCTTTCGATCCTCCATGCCCGTCCAGCCTAAGCTTCTGCCGCTGTAACTTTGATTGGCGACAGAATTGTGAGGCATCCTTTGAACGCTATGGGGTGCAATGTCCAGCTCAGGCAGCCAACTGGTCAACGAGACGCCGGGCAGAGTATTTAGCCGGCCGCTACTGCGCCATCAAAGCACTGAGCGCACTACCTCACAGCAATGGGGCATCAGGCGCGATGCAACTGCCCATTCGAGATGATTGCAGCCCTCAGTGGCCCCCAGGCACTGTAGGGTCAATCAGCCATAGTCAGCATCAGGCTATCGCCATTACCGCACGGGATAGCGACTTTTCGGGACTCGGCATTGATTGCGAAACACTGCTCACTGATTCAGCTGCCGCTGAAATTGCACCCTGGGTTCTGCAGCCCAATGATCTTAACTGCAAGATAGAGGTGCCCTTAAGCTATGGCTTTTTGATCACATTGATTTTTTCGGCCAAAGAGAGCCTGTTTAAAGCACTGGCCCCAAGGCATAAAAATATTCTTGATTTTGGACATCTTTCGGATACCTTCTTTGTCTCGAAAGTGACAGCAAAGACTTTGATCTTGCATACAGACATGACGCTAAACCAAGAGCTTCAATCCAACACTCAGTTTCAACTGTCCTACACCGTTGACCAGCAACAGATTATTACCATGGCGCTGTTAACTCGTAACTGAGGCACTGTTTACCCAAGGCTTACTCAGAACCGTTTTGACTAATGTTTTTCTTATAGGGTAAGTAGTAAAAAAAGGGAGTTATTGCAAGATTACCTTACTATAGAAATACGTCGATGGGCTTTTTTATCAAACCTCTTTCAGTAGCGTAAAGAACTGCTGCAGGCAGTGTCAGAACCCCAAATTCCGATTTAATTTTAGCCACATATTTGTTTGCTGTATCCACTGAAATCTTTAGAATATCGGCCGCTTCATAGAGGGTCACATCCTCACCTGCCAGTAAATTCAATAGTTTAAGGGGTTTTAGGGCGAGTACAGAGTCAATAGCTTTGCTACTAACATTTTCAGTATCTGTATGTATTTTTTTATCATCTTTGACATCATAATCCGCACTCTCGCTTCGGACACTTAACCTATCCTCAAGCATGAATCCATTAATTAAGCCCTGTTCAACTTTACCGGGATACGGGTCACTGTTGCCCAAGGTAGGGGGCAGAGAGCGGATTAAGATTAACTGCTTTGTATCTATATTAGGCTTGCTAGCAAGCCTATCTAAGCCACAGGACACTATATATGAGCAGTTACTGATGGTGCCCTGATAAGGTATGGCTGCGAACTGAGATGCTGACTGAAAACAAGAATAGCCAGGCAGTATTATCAGCGTTAAAATCGTTTTAAGTTCAAGTCTCAATACAATCACCAGACAAGGGGAAAATGGTTATGGTCTTAGATAGCATAGAAAAAAAAGTCAGCCACCACCGCTTAAAAAGTGACGTGACCCGCCAAGCTTGACGTAAATCAACTGTAGACATGCGAAATTTTCAGCATAACAATACACCTAGTGATTAACGTAAATTACGGAATTTTTAAGCTTGAGAGCGGATATTAATTTCTGCGTATTTCGCTTCGCTGTCACCGGAAATAAGCACTAAATTACCACGCTGATCGGTGGTCAGTTTCAATGAAAAATAGTTCTGTAGTGCCTGGAGAGCATTGCCATCTGCGCCCACATTAAAGACACCGGTCACCCGGATTGATCTTAATGCTCGATCGCCAATAACGATTTTTTTCTTGGAGTAACGATTGAGTTCCGAAACCACTTCCGCGAGGGTATCGTTTTCAAACACCAGCCGGCCATCTTGCCAGGCAACAGACTGAGGAATATCGACAATATTGGCCTTTGAAATACCTTTTCTCGAGTAGGCTAACTGTTGGCCTATATGATCAGGTTGCGAGGCAGTATGGGTAATCGTTGTCATCTGGTTATGCTGCTCAACCTCTACCTTCCCCTCTATCAGGGTAACCAATACATCGGTGGGCGTCTTTTTGACCACAAAGGTAGTACCCAAAGCAGTAATCTTGCCTATACCGGCGATTACACTAAATGGGCGATAGGTGTCGTGGGCCACATCGAAGCGGGCCTGACCTCGCTCAAGGCTGATATGCCGTGCTTCCGGGGAAAAATCGGCAATAATGCGGGTCTGAGTATCGAGAACAATAATTGAGCCATCACTGAGCTTAAGCCTTTTGCGCTCGCCGATACGGGTTTCATAAACATCTCCCGCTATAGGGGTCAGCGGGCTGGTGCCGTACCCAAGGTGCAGCCCGCCTACGGCAACTAAAACACATGACGCGGCGATAGCAGTATGGACCCAGCGAGAACTTAGGGAACTAAGCAGTCCGCGGCGCTCCGTTTTGTCCATGACTTTGCCGCCCCCACCGTGTCGGGCTTTGTGGCGTGCCGCCATAATGTCTGGACTATTCGAAAAGCGGCCAGTGATGTCCCACAGGATCTGCAACTCCTCATAGGCAAGTCGATGCTTGAAATCGGCTTGCAGCCAGGCATGGTGATCCCCTATTTCAGCCTCACTGATATCACTGGAGCCAAGTCGGATAAACCATTTCTCGGCCTCGTTTTCGATGAGCTTTTGTTCAACACTCATGTCTGGCCTGTCACTTTTTGTCGTCATTGCGGCTCCTTGAGCATTTCCTTCATGCGCTTAAGTGCGATCATCATATATTTTTCCACTGCACTAACACTAATTGCGCAGTGAGTGGCTATCTGGATATAGGTCAAACTTTCATAGCGACTGAGTATAAATACCTCTCGAACTCTTGGACTGAGGCTTTCGAGCAGTCTGAGATAATACTCATATAGCTCTTCACCACGGACTATATCCTGAGGCGTTATTGGATCCTCTCGCGCTAGGTCTTCGTCATACTCGATATGCATATCATGGTGCCGGACCTTCTCCCGGCGTAATCGATCGCGCAACACACTCCAGGCGATCGTAAACATATAGGCATCGCTGTACTCACTCAATGCGATATCGCGACGTTTCCAAATCTTACAAAATACTTCTTGAGTAAGCTCTTCCGCGTCCCATGTATTGCGTGACCTTCGCATAAAGAAGCTCACTAAGGTTCGTTGATATTGATCTACAAGTGCTTTCATAGTTAGCACGTTCCTCCCTGGAACTGTTTTTTTCCTTCTTACCAGGGCCTGTATCGACCCTTTTTACAACTGTATTAGGCCTTTCCTAATCGCAAGATAGACCGCATGTGCCTGAGATCCTGTTCCCAGCGCCTGTTTTGCCAATGCCATATGTTTGTTTGCAGTGTCGAGACTGATACAGAGATCATCTGCGGCCTCAGCCAGTGATAGGTCGCACTTAGCCATGGTCGAGAGCAAGCGCAATGCCTTGGGTTTAATCTCGTTCTCGGGTCTGATGTGATTGAATCGGTGTTCATTGAGATAGCTAATCGCATCCGCAAGAACCTTCAACAATGGACCGAAGCGTTTAGCCTTGACGCGAAATTCAGCATCATCCATACCAATCGCCATAACGGTTAATACACCTCGATCCTGATTGGCTTTCTTGGTGCTTCTCACTGGAATAATGTACGCGTTGCTGACACCTAAGCTATTGTAGAGGGCCAAGATCTCTTCATTTTTCTTAAAGGTGTAGGTCATCACTGGTGAGCTTTTAATCGTATCCGTGACCATGGAAAGGAGTATCGGATCGCCAATACCGCAATGAATGTAATCAAGTACCATATCGAAGCGACAGTAACCCTCGTCCTCGTAGGCTTTAAATAACTCAGGGGGAAGAGAGCTGTGAGGAGCCTCAACAGTCCCCAGACCGGTTTTACAGATTAGCGCATAATCGCTAAAGCCAAGACCCGTAAGTATTTGCATAATTTCAGCATGAAACTCGTCAACGGTTTCAACACTGCTCAAATTGCGAATGTAATCAATTTGGCTTATCAAAATACCAAGGGTCTGATCATCTTCGTCTTCGGAAATTACGAGCTCTCCGGCTTCGAGGAAATTCACTGGTTTTTGATAACCTATCTTCAGCAACGACTGACACTGTGAAGTCATACTTCAATATCCTTATTAGACAAGGGCGGTATGAAAGATCATATGTAAGAAGATAGCGTGCAACAATTACACGTAACGGTGGATTGATCGCAGAATCCTGCCTGATTACTGATAGCTATTCGTCAGCGAAGAAAGGCACAAGCACTAGATCAGTGTCAAACCGGTGCAGCAATCACTTTATTGGATCTGATTATTGGAAAATGACGCTGATGTAGACTTTAAATTTGCGAAATTTTTGGAGCGCCAATATTAAAACAGCGGCGCCTCTTTAGGCTGCCGCTGCGGTTAATTAATAAGAGTACCGCTACAAATAAACGAGAGTACTAGTGTATTTAGGCTGTTAGAACATATAGCTAATATCCAACCCCACTGTGCGCGGGGTACCAAAGGCCTGAGCGACTGAAACGGCGGGGTCTCCTACCGGAAATGCATAAATAACATATTGTTCATCACGCAAGTTCTTAGCCCATATGGAGGCTTTGAAATGACCTCCACCCGTGCCTCCCACATTGATATCACCTAGCTCTAAACGTGCATTTAACAAACTATATGCATCTGTGCGCTGTTCACCAAAAGGTACATAGGAATAATGATCAGTCGAGGTCATATCAACATGCAGTGCCAGAGAACCATACTCCTGAGGTTCAAACCTATAATCGAGGGTAATGGAACCTGCATGCTGGGGTGCGAGGGGAACAAAAAACTGATTTAATGCGCCGCCATTTAGCGGGTTGGGCTGCAATGGCATGTCGCTGTCAAGGTAGGTGTAACTTAGCCCCAGCAACAGTCCGACCATGGGTGACAAGGTGATATCAACTTCCGCACCACTTATCTCTACAGTTTCAGAGGCATTAATCGTCTCGACCAGCGTAACAAGCACCGGATCGGAAAAGTCCAACTGCATATCGTCATAATCCGTGGTGAACAGGGCGACATTAACCCGAGCGCGATGACCCCAAAATTCCGACTTCAAACCTATCTCCCAAGTCTTGGCGAGCTCCTCCTCAAAGGCGTCAAAACTTGCAGAGCGTGTATTGACCCCGCCAGCCTTATAGGCAGTGCCCCACTTTAGATAGGTTGATAGATCATCCTGCCACTGATAGCGCAGTGCTATTGAGCTATCAAAATTTTCCGAGTCCTGACGCGATTGACTCAGACTGGTTTCAAAGCGACTGGCTATTTTTTTGTCTTCGGTATAACGCCCTCCGACGGTCAACTCCATGCGCTCATCAAATCCATTTGGCGCCCATGAAAACTGTCCATATGCCGCTCTTGAACGCGCCTCTGCATCAACAATTCGAGGAGGAAGAATCGCACCAGCACCCAGCGCATCAAAAGTCGTCGGCGGGTCAATGGGACTGAGTGGCGCACCAAAGATACCAAAAATATCGAGGGAGAAACTGTCCTGTAAAAATTTATTCACATCCTCTTTTAGGTAATAGAGGCCGGCAACCCAATCGATCTGTTTAGAACGACCTATCAGTTGTAGCTCCTGAGAATATTGATCCTGCTCCATTATCGACAGATCTAACAGACCGTTAAAATACAGTACGCCTGCATAATTATTTTGGCTATCTTCCTTTAGATTGCGAACTGCACTGATGGATTTAATTGTCAGATGATCGGAAGCCACCCAAGTTGCTGCGACAGAATGGCCCTGCTGTTCCACGACCATTGGCTTTAAGGGGCTAACCGGCAGACGAGTTTCAGTGAGACGTTCACGTTCTTCACTAAAACTACCGAGATTATCCTTATAGAACTGCATGTACTCCTGGACCATCTCAACGCTGGAATTGTCATAACTGTAATCGACGGCAAACTCATCTCGAGGCTGCCAGTTAACACTTAGTTTCCCGCCATCTTTGTTATAGGCGTTGTAATCAGCCTGACCCGGAGCAGTATTATCCACCCAACCGTCTCGCTCTGAGTGCAGATAATCGAGCTTTACTTTAACCCGTGCCATCTCCGGTAAGTCGAGTCGCGTAACCGATCTCAGCTCATTAAAGCGGCCCATACTGACGACCTGTTTGAGACCTAATTGACCGGAGGGCTTTTTTGATATCAAACTGACAGCACCACCGACCGAGTTGCGTCCAAATAATGTTCCTTGAGGGCCACGCAGGACTTCAATACGCTCCAGGTCGGGCAATTCCAAGCCAAAGCCGTGGGAACGGGCCAAGTAGACGCCATCTAAATAGATGCCTACAGAACCATCTCGGGTGACTTCACTGACATCTGAGGGTGCATTGCCGCGAATAGCGATAATGAGGTTTGAAGGGGTACTGCCTATTGGCATTATACGTAGTGATGGAATCATTCCTGTAGACAGTCCACCTAGATCAGTTATTCCTTGCAGGTCAAGCTGAGTTGAACTCATAACCGACATAGCGATCGGAGTATCTTGCATCGACTCAGGATACTTTTGAGCGGTTACCATTATTTCCTCCAACACGCTCTGATACAAATTTTCCAGCTCAATATTTGACAAAGCGATGGAGCTACTTGTAGCATAAAAACAGATTATTACGAGATGGAAAATTTTAATCCTTTTCATAAATGCTCCTATATTCTGACTATTAGTACTGGTGACAGGTAATGGGTAATTCAGATACGCCTTGGACAAAAAATGATTTTTCCCAGGCCAATTGATCATCTGGAGGACAGTCAAATTTATCAAAAGTCTCGATCAACGTTTCAAAGGCAATCGTAAGTTCAAGCCTGGCTAAGGCGGCGCCTACACAGGTGTGGATACCATGACCAAAGCTCATATGACGCTTTGGGTCAGATCTATAGATGTCAAACTTATCCGGATCGTCAAACCTATCTGGGTCGCGATTGGCAGAAGCTAACAAGGCCATCACCATTTCTCCTTCAGGAATAGTGATACCCGCTATCTCGACTGGCTGAGTAGTAATTCTCATGGTGCAGGAGCCGGACGGACTAAAGCGCAGTAACTCTTCGACAAAAGCCGGCACTAGACTGACATCAGCAGCCAACTGCTTGATTAGTTGAGGACGACGAGAAAGTAAAATTAGGCCATTATTCAACATCTGCACACCGGTAGAGAAGCCCGCCGACATAATCAAACTCATCAAACCAAAAAGCTGCTTATTGGATAATTTCTTGCTATCTACTTCGGCATTTACAAGCTCTGTCACCAAGTCGTCTCTTGGGGTTTTTATTCTGTCCTCAAAGACTTTTAGATAATAGCTATGTTGCCTAATCGTTACCGCCTCATAGGCATCAATGAACCCTTGGGAAGGCCGTTTGAAGGTTATTTGCTCTTCTAATTCAACCCACTCCTTTATCTCTGCCAAACTCTGCTGATTATCTAGCCCGACAATATTACGCATGATTCCAGCGATATAGGGATAGGCGAACCGCTGGACAAAATCTACTGGGCCATCTTTTACCAAGCTAGGCGTCAATGAGCTTGCTATAGATTTCATTAGCGGGGCCATTGACTGCATGGCCTGAGATGCGAATGCGCCATTGACTATCTTACGATATTGCCTGTGATCGGGCGGGTCTTGTGCAAGAACAAGCCGCGGCGCCCTGCATTCAGGCTTCAACCATTTGGAGTCATAAGCCAAATCAATGCCTGTAGACGAAAACATTTCTGGGTGGGAAAGTATAAATTCTACGTCACATGCTCGACTGACTGCCCACATATCATCTGGTTTCACCTGGCATACAGGATCAAATCGGCGCATTTTTTCATACGTTGGATACGGACTAGCTCGAAAAACACTATCATTAAAATCTACATTTATAGCTTTTTTACTTTGAGGATCTATGGATATAATCAATTCACTACCTCCCTGTAGCTTTAAAGAAATTATTATTTAATAGGAAATAAGTCCGCTTAATATCGCTTTTTTTATCGCCGCATAATTTGTTCGTGCCCCAAAAGCCTTACGCGCGATTTCAAGGTGCTTATTAGCCGTTACCACACTAATGTTCAAATGGTCTGCGACCTGTGAAATATTCAAATCATTATTGGCCAGGGTATCTAGTACTCCCAAAGGTTTTGGGTTAATCATCACTCTGGATTCTTCATCACTTTTTGCACTACCAAATAACGTATTTGGAAACTTGCGCGACGCTACAAAATCAATAGCTTCACATAGAAGTTGCAAGGTCGATTCAGAACCTCGAACAATGCGTTTTAACTCAACAGGACTACAGCCTTGAATGGTCACAGATAGGACCACATTGCCTGTGCCACTCTTCGCTTGAGCTAGAGTATTGTAAAAATCGTGATAGCCATGAGATTTATTTAAACCACAGATAGCTTTCATCATCTGAGTCATACCAATATCGAACGGGGCATTCTTCGCATAGTCATGTAAGGTTGAATGATAAATAGGCGAAGTATTACTGTGGACGTAGGGCAGTATTAGGTCATGTTCAAAAAAGCATTCGCTAAAGTAGTCGGCAACAAGATCTTTCGACACAGTGACTAATTTTTCCGATTCACCCGCTCCACCATCAGACCTAAAATACGAAAACTGCTGAAAACCCAAGTCCTTAATTGATTCATCTATTTTGTCCTCAAATTCAGGTAAAGTTTTAGCTGAAGAGAGGTGTGAATAGTAACGAAACTCAATTTCTGAATGAGGGTCTGGCGTTTTTAAGGCCCAAGAAAAGGGCAAAGGTAAGTTATTAGGGGCGTGTCTGACGTCGCCAACCAGAGTACTAGACTCGCCGCCCCATGTAGAGAATTGATTTTTTTCTGTCATCTCCTGTCACCGGTTATTACTGTCTACAAACAATACGCAGCTGGGCTAACGCACCTGAATACAGAAAGAAATTGATGTGGGAGAAATATAGGGGCTTTAGGGAGTTCTAAACTAGACGCAGATCAATAAAAACCTATCTCTGCGATTTCGATGTCGGCAATGTGGTCTCTGCCGAAGGCAACAATGCCAATACTGCGGATTGAGCTGGATTTTACTGCTTTGCCAAGCCAGTTGCCTGAGCGGCCAAAGGCTGTGAGTGGCACTTTTATGATCTGCCACTGGTCTGTTGTGGTGAAGCTTGCTTGATAGTACTGCCAGGGCAGCAATGTTCCCGAGGTACGCAGGTGCAGGTAGTACTGCTGGCCATTTCCACGGACCTTTAAATAGGCGCCGATTGCTGTATCGATGGTTTTCTTGGGGATGGCTTTGCGCAGCTGTATAAAGCCGCCATTATTCTCGGTGCTGACCTGTCCGGTCATATGGGCAAACTGTTGGCCGTTTTCTTCTTTGAAGGCCACTCTGCCCTCAGATACACCGCCCATAACCTGATCGCTAACGTAGGACCAGCGCAGCTGTGGGTCGGAATCGAAGCTATCGATCATCAGGGGCTCCAGAGCAATGGTGCTGGGTATCAAAAACAGGCTGAGGCAGCTGGCGATGATGTGTTGGCGAATATTTTTCATGATTGAGAGCCTTCTATCCGCGCTTGTATTGAGTGGGGCAATAGCCGCGACTAACATCGGGAGAGCGCAGTTGCAGATGTTTGGTTTTACGGCCTGTGACACGTTTGCGCCAGAGGCGAAATGATCGCGGTTTAAGGGTGCGGCGCATCAATGAGACCACGGCCGATTCGTTGAGCTTAAACAGCCCTTCGATGGCTTCAAAGGGGGTACGATCTTCCCAGGCCATTTCCACAACGCGAGAGACTTCGCTGGCGGTTAAGCCATTGACTGCGGGTGCTGCTGAGGGATTTAGCGCGCTGATATTATTCGCCCTGCCGATGTGTTTAAACGGATTTACACTTATACGCTTTGCAGGGTTTATGCGATGACTCACTCAGCTATTACATTTGCCTTGGCTTTACGGTAGAGTCATGCGCTTAACTGGTTAATCGATCATTCTACGAACTTTAACCGACTATTTAAATCCATTATTTTAGTAGCTAACTATGACTGAAAAGACGACCGAACA
>TARA_B110000902_G_scaffold18526_1_pt1 | contig 23446 bp, 21 predicted proteins | sample TARA_B110000902 | Tara Oceans TARA_B110000902 (sample SAMEA4398009) | marine metagenome | biome: Polar Biome; feature: [SRF] surface water layer (ENVO:00010504); material: water (ENVO:00002006), including particulate matter (ENVO:01000060) such as... | depth 5 m | reverse complement strand
CATAATAGTATATGTAGTATAATATAATTAATTTATACTACATGTTGTGATTATGAATGATTAAAGATTATCAAAATATTATTATTTCAGATGAAATATTTAATATTCTTCAAAAATATAATTGGAAAAGTTTTTTATATTCTAAAGAACATATTATTTGTAACCGTAAAGGTGAATTAGCAGATTACTCTTTAAATATAAATTATAATAATGAAGAATTATATTTCGAATGTGTTTTAGACATGGAATTACCTAATAACAAAACCAATGACTTATTTCTGTTAATTAATTATGTGAATGAAAAAAATAATGATGGTTATTTTGTTTTTGATCTAAAAAACAAAAATATTATTTATAGATTTTCAATCGCTTTATCATATAAAGCTTCAAACAAACTTGTTTATGATTTAATAGATTTAAAGTTAAGTATTGCCGATGAATTAATTCAAAATTTTACTTTATCGATGCATAAGATATTTTATAGTGAAACAACTGTTATAGAATTGACAGACTTAATGTTTGTTAGAGCTTTAGGTAGTGCTTGATTATAAATAATTTGCTCTATTTTTGAATTTGAGAAGTAAAAATGAAAAATATAATTTTATTTGGATATGGAAAAATGGGTTCCTCTTTAGCTAAAGGTTGGAAATCGTCTAATATTGACTTTAATTTTCTAATTATAGAAAAAGCAGAAAAGTTAAAAAATCAAGCTTTAGTTGATGGATTTCAATCATTTAAAGATATTAAAGAATTGTTAACTATTACAAATATTAAAAATTTAGATATAATTTTTTTGGCCGTTAAACCTCAACAAATGTCATTAACAATAAAACAAATTTGTGAGATCTATAATCAAAATACGCTTTTTATATCAATAGCTGCTGGTTTATCATTTAGATGGTTCCAAGAAAATCTTAATAAAAATATAAAAATTATAAGAGCTATGCCTAACACCCCAGCGTCTGTTGGTAGAGGAATTACGGGTTATTGTAAAACTGATAATGTAACAGAATTAGAAAAGAGTGATGCTTACAAATTATTGAGTTCAATTGGCAAAACTGTATTTCTAAATTCTGAGATATTAATTGATGTAGTGACTTCTGTTTCTGGGTCTGGTCCAGCTTATGTATTTTATTTTGTTGAAGTTCTTGCACAAATAGCAAAAGATGAAGGTTTAGAAGAAAAAGATGCTAAGCTTTTGGCATTAGAAACTTTGATTGGATCTGCACAATTATTAGATATAACTAATATTGATCCAAAAAAATTAAGGCAAAATGTTACAAGTCCCGGTGGTACTACAGAAGCTGCTTTAGAGAAACTAATGTGTCCTCGAACTGGATTGTTTCCATTATTAAAGTCGACGATTGAACTCGCAAAAAAAAGAGCACAAAATTTAAACTCAAATAATTAAATCTATATTTGAAATGAAAAATAAATTGTCAGAAATTAAATTAAATCTATGTGAAGCCTATTTCTCAATCATAAAAAAAACATTTAAGACTGAAATAAATATTTATGAATTATGTAAATTAAGTAAGATTTCTATAGAAGATGCTGAAGCGATTCTTCCAAAACTTCAAAGGGATTATAATGTTTTTTTTCTAAAAATACTTTTAGCAAAATTAGATCAAGAAACTTTAAATGAATTAAAGGAAGAAATATCATATGATACTGTTTCTAGTATATATGAAAAAATACTTGAAGGTATAATTTTAAGATTTGAGAAATATTTATTGTATCAGCCAGCATTCAAAATATTAAGTGAAGGGTTTGATTTAAGAGCCAAATTTTTTTGTGATTTATTTAAGAACAATCAATCTTTTATGTTTGACTTGTTAAACATAGTTGAAGGAAGTGAAAATAATTGTAAATTATTATTAAAATCAGTTGCTTTGAATTTAGTTTACTCGAGAACGGTTGATGTTTTTTTAAAAGAAGAAAACTCTAATTTAGATACTACTATTAGGTATTTGGATCAATATCTTCATGAAATTGAAGATTTAGGCTACATGTTTGGTATTATAAAAAAATAGAATTAGAAAACTATAATGGTAATAAAAAACGCACTCTTAGGCCTCCGAGAGGACTATCTTCAAGAATAAGCTCTCCGCCATGAGAAAGAGCAGCATTTTTTGCAATTGATAAACCTAAGCCGGTGCCTCCTGTTTTAATATTTCGAGAATTTTCTAATCTTGTAAAAGGAAGAACAACTTCTTCTCTCTTATCTCTTGGAATACCAGGGCCATTATCATCAATAATTATCTCACTATGATCGTCAAAAATTTGTATTTGAACATTGGTTTTTCCTGCATATCGTATTGAATTGGTTAATAAATTAATAAGTGCTCTTCTTATTGATTGAACTTGAATTGGAAAGACAGGAAGTCTTTCTGGAGGTGAGGCTATAAATATATAGTTGCCATCTGGATCTGAGGATTTTGCTGCTTGTTGTAATAATTTAAATAAACTTGCATCAACCATTTCTTCTTCTCTATCATTACGAGTAAATTCTAAATATCCATCAATCATATTCTCTAATTCTAATAATTCATTTTCAAAATCTGTTTTTATATCTTGATTAGTATCTAACATTTCTAATTGTAAGCGCATTCTAGTAAGAGGCGTTTTAAGATCATGACTTACTCCAGCTAATAGCGAAGTTCTCTCTGAAATTTGTTTATTTATTCTATGTCTCATAGCTTGAAAGGCTCTTCCTGCTAGTCTAATTTCTGTTGCTCCTTCGATATTATAATTACTTACTTCACGTCCAAACCCAATCTGTCTAGCAGCATTAGCTAACCTAATTATTGGTCTAACTTGCCTTCTTAAAAAAAGAATTGCTATTGAAAAAAGAATAATCGATGATCCTATAGACCATATTATAAATGTAATTCCAGTTGGGACAAATAGTCTCTTATTATCAATATTCATCCTGACTATTCCATTAGCAAGTTGAATATCAACATAAAATTGTGATGAATTTTCTATTGTTGATAGATAAAAAGGTTCTTTTATTCTTGTTTGTAATGCGGCACGAAAATTTTTAAACCTTAAATCAAATGATTGATTAGGTTTTAATATACCTTTATCAAGCCAATAAAAAATTATATCAAAATATTGCCTTGCTCTACTTGCAGATAAAGCTCTTTGATCGTTAGATGGAGTGTTTCCCAATTCATCAATCAATAAACCTAGATCTTCTGCTAAGCTTTTAGACATATGTCTTGAAACCCAATCCCAATGTCTTTCATAAAAAATTGAAACAGAAATAATTTGAACTAGTATTATAGGGACAAGAATAATAGCTAACATTCTGCCAAACAGACTTTTAGGTGTTACGTTCCTTAATCTCATAAGTTATTCTTTAATTTCAATTAATCACCTTTATCTTCATGAGTTTTTAGCATCCATCCAACTCCCCTTACAGTTTGCAAATATATAGGATATCTTTGGTCTTCTTCTATTTTACGTCGTATTCTTACAACTGATACGTCAATAGAACGAGTTTCTATATTACCTCCAAGTAGATTGTTAATATTATCTCTAGATAAAGCTTTATTAGATGCCTTAGCAAAACAGTTTAGTAATTTTTGTTCTGATGTGGTCAAGTGAACTGATTTACCGTTTTTATATAGGTTTAAGTTATTATAATTAAATAAAAATGGGCCAAATTTAATTTGATCATTATAATTATTTTTTTTTATTGAAGGAATGAATCTCTTTAAAATATTCTGTATTCTGATTAACAACTCTCTGGGTTCAAAAGGTTTAGTCATATAATCGTCAGCGCCAATTTCAAGGCCATCAAGTCTATTTTCAGGAGATGACATCGCTGTAAGCATTAATGTAGGTATATTATTTTTTATTCTAATTTCTTTTAAAAAATCTAGTCCATTTTGTCCGGGCATCATTACATCTATTACTAATAAGTCAAAAATAATACTTTTCATTATTATTTTTGCTTGATTGGCATCTTCTGCGTCTGAAACTCTAAAACCATTGTTTTCTAAAAATTTTCTAAGTAAGGTTCTTAATCTTTGATCATCATCAATGACTAAAATATGAAAATCGATATTTTTATTATCTTGATTACTCATTTTTATCACCAATTTTAAATATTATACAAATCATTATATAAAAAATTTATATTAACAAGTTAGACGCAATTTAAAATTATTTAATTTTTTAATTCTAAAATATTTTTTTTAAAAATTTGTTTCTTTTCTAATAATGTGGATTATATTGCTTAATATATAAAACAAGAATTGTGGAGGAAAAGTGTTTGGTTAATATGTCTTTTGATAACAGAGAAGGTTACATATGGTATAATGGTAATATGGTTGATTGGAAAGCAGCTAATATTCATGTGCTAAATCACGGGTTACATTATGCAAGTTGTGTTTTTGAAGGGGAAAGGGCATATAAAGGTAAAATTTTTGCAAGTGAAGAGCACACAGACAGATTGTTTAACTCAGCGCTAACTTTAGATATGGATATTCCATTTACAAAAAAGGAAATCCTAGAAGCTAAAGATAAATTATTGATAGAAAATTCATTACAAGATGCATACGTAAGGCCTGTCGTCTGGAGAGGTAGTGAAATGATGGCTGTTTCAGCTCAGACTACAAAAATTAATGTAGCTATTGCCGTATGGGAATGGCCAAGTTATTTTGATCCTGAACAAAAAATGCAAGGCATTAAACTTGATATTGCTAAATGGAAGCGTCCAAGTCCTGATTGTGGCCCTGTTCACGCAAAAGCATCAGGATTATATATGATATGCACACTTTCTAAGCATGAAGCAGAGTCTAAGGGATATAGCGATGCTCTTATGTTAGATTATAGAGGCCAAATTGCAGAAGCAACTGGTGCGAACATATTTTTCAAAATGTCAGATGGAAAACTTCATACACCTTTACCTGATTGTTTTTTAGACGGTATAACAAGAAGGACAGTTATTAAAATTGCTAAAAATCTTGGGATTGAAACTATTGAAAGAAAAATAATGCCTGAGGAAATGGAAAATGCCGAGGAATGTTTTTTAACTGGAACTGCTGCTGAAGTTACTCCGGTTCAAGAAATAGGTAATTATAAATTTACACCTGGAAATGTATGTTTGCATTTGACTGAGGCTTATTCAAAATTAGTAAATAGAAAATAATATTACTTAATTTCAGTCCATTTTTTAATGGCATCATTATCAGATGCATTAAATTTTACCCATTTTTTTTCTTTCGAACTTTCTTCTATTTTCCAAAAAGGAGCTTTAGTTTTTAACCAATCCATAATGTAATTACATGCATTAAAAGCATTCTGCCTATGCTTTGATGCAACACCAACAAAAACAATTTGATCTGATGAGAATAGTTTACCAATTCTATGAATTACTGTTACTGCAGAAATTTTCCATCTTTTTGATGCGTCATATATAATAGTTTCTATTTCTGTTTCGGTCATTCCTGGATAGTGTTCAAGTGTCATAGAGTAAATTTTTTCATTAGTTTTATCGTCAAGACCTCTAACAATACCAATGAAATTTACAATTGCTCCTGGTTGATTAATATTAAGTTGTTTTGTTTCTTTAGAAACATCAAAATCATTTTTTTGAATTTTAATTTTAATTAAAACAGATTCTATTTTTTTCATTTAACCCCCAGTTACAGGAGGAAAAAAGGCTATTTCATCTTTATTATTAATTTTTGTACTAGCAGATGAATATGATTTATTCACAGCAATTTTTATAAGATCTCTTTTTAAAAAAGCTATTTTATATACATCATTTTCAGAAATTAAATAATTTATTAGGTCATCTATCGTAATAACACTTTCAGGCAAGTTAATTTCTTCTTCAGATTTTCCAACATGTTCTCTTATCCAAGAAAAATATTTTATTATCATAATCCATCCTTAATTATTTTGCTCTTTAAAACATGATTTTGCTTTTAATATGTATTCTAATCCAGTGATAATAGTTATTAAAGCTGCAAGCCATAACAAAATATGAGAAATCCAAGCTATAGCATCTATTTGATATAAAAATTGTTCAGAACGCCATACTAAAAAACTACCACAAGCAACTAATTGAATTGTAGTTTTCCATTTTGCTAAGTTCGATACGTTTATAGAAAAATTATAACCAGCTATATTTTCTCTTAAACCGGAAATAAAAATTTCTCTTAATATAATTGCCAATGCTGGAATAAACGCAAAATCATAACTAAGCATATGGTCAGAGGCTAACGCTAACAAAACACTAATTACTAAAAGTTTGTCTGCTATAGGATCAATTATTTTTCCAAAATTTGTAACAACGTTATATTTCCTAGCATAGAAACCATCTAAGAAATCACTTAATCCAGCTAGTATTAGCAAAACTGGGGCTATACGAGCACCTAGCTCACCTCCATAAATAATTAGTAAAGGTAATATTACTGCAGCAACACATCTGAAAATTGTTAAACTATTAGGAATAGCTTTTATTATTATATTGCTATCTTTCATTATTAACCCTTGAACTTAGAATTTATTTATAATTATTACTTTATTCATTAATTTAAATATAGTTAAGAATTTATTAATATTTACTAATCATTAAAATAATTAAATATTTTTTTTGCCATTGCTTCACTTATTCCTGTAACTTTTAATAAATCTATTAAATCTGCATTACCAACAGCTTTAGCTGACCCAAATTCTTCAAGAAGGGCTTTCTTTCTGGTCGCTCCAATTCCATCAATTTCATCTAATGGGTTTTTAAACAATATTTTTTTACTTTTTAGTCGGTGTCCTGCAATAGCATATCTGTGAACTTCATCTCTTAAATTTTGAAGAAAAAATAATATTGGTTCGTCTTTATTAAAATTAAAATTATCTTTTTCCTTAGTAAAGAAATGTTCCCTCCCAGCATTTCTTTCTCTACCTTTTGAAATAGCTAAAACACTAATTTTTTCTATATCTAAATCTGTTAGAACAGACAGAACTGAGCTTAAGTGACCCTTGCCACCATCTATAATTAATAAATCTGGAAAATTAGAACTATTTTTTCCTGAAAAGCGTCGTCTTATTACTTCTTGCATCATAGCATAATCATTATTATTATTAATATATGTTTTATCTCTGATCTTGTTACTATAATCCAGAGGTTGTTTATAGTAATTGGTCTCAATATTATATCGTCTATACAAAGATTTAGAAAATCCATCCTCGTTAAAGGCAATCATAGCACCAATAGGAGAGCTCCCTTGATGATGTGAGTTATCATAGACCTCGATTTTATTTATAATATTTTTAAAATTGAATACCTCTTGTATTTTTTTCATATTATTTTTATTAGATGATTTCTCATAAATTTTTCTATTTAAGCTCTCATTAGCATTTTTAAGTACTAAGTTAAGTACATCAAATTTTCTACCTTTTTTAGGGCATTCAATTTTTACTTTAAGATTTAATTTTTTTGTAAGTAATTGTTCAACTAAAATTTTATCCTTTGGATATTGATTTACTATTATCATGGATGGAGGTTGATTTGTGTTATAAAATTGACAAATAAATGCCTGCATAACTTCATTTGCGATAACATCATTTGGATTTTTTCCAATATTTGGGAAATAAGACTTTGATCCATAATTACAGCCACCTCTTACTATACTCATCTGAATAATAACTTTATTATCAATTTTTTTTAAGACAAGAAAGTCTGCGTCATTAAGATTTGGTATATTAATATTTTGATGAGCAGTTGCTTCAGTTAATGCTTTAAGACGATTTCTATAAATTGCAGCAGCTTCATAATTTTGGTTATCTGAAGCATTATACATTTGTTGAATAAGACTATTTTTTATAATTTTGGAATTTCCTGATAAAAATTTTTCTGCAAGTTCTAAACTTTCATTATATAAATTTTTTGAAATATAATTAACACATGGAGCGCTACATCGTTTGATTTGATATTGTAAACATGGTCTTGTTCTAGAGTTAAACATGTTATCATTACACGTTCTTAGTAAAAATGCTTTCTGAAGTGTTTCTATAGTTTTATAGACGGTGCCTCTTGAAACAAAAGGACCAAAATATTTTCCTTTTTTATTTCTTATTCCTCTATGAGCAGATAATTGAGGAAAAGGATGGTCTAAACTTAATAAAATAGAGCTAAAACTTTTATCATCTTTTAACAAAATATTAAAAGTAGGTTCAAATTTTTTAATTAAATTAGATTCTAGAAGTAAAGCTTCCATTTCAGATGAAGTAATGATAATTTCCATCCGAATTGTATGACTAACCATATACGTTAATCTTGTATTTAATCTTTTTGGCTGGGTATAAAAATGAACTCTATTTTTAAGATTTTTAGCTTTACCTATATATAAAAATTCTTCATTATCTCCAATCATCTGGTAAACACCAGGCTTACTTGGAATTGTTATTAATTCATCTTTTATAACCTCTATTCCTGTCTCTAATGAATATTTATTTTTCGAGTTAATCAAACTCATTTTAAATTCTCAATTATCTGATTAATTAAATTTATTTAAATTCTTTCTTCATTTTTTTTATTAGCTATATAATTTTAAACATAAAAAATTATTTTTTCTTAAGAGCCTTATATCTATAATTTTCTTTAGGGGCTACCATCAGACCTAATTCTTTTTGCTGAAGCTTTTTTAATTCATCTCTCAATCTAGCTGCTTCTTCAAACTCAAGATTACTAGCAGCTTTTTCCATTTCGGTTTGTAATTCATCAATAGACTGCTTTATATTTTTACCAGGGGATTGAGAATTTTTACTTTCTTCAGTGCCAGAAGTTTTATGTAATTCAGCTAATACATCTGATATTTTGCTGATTATAGTTGTTGGAATGATATTATTTTCTTTATTATAAGTGATTTGTTTAATTCTTCTTCTTTCAGTTTCATCCATTGCGTACTGCATAGAGCCAGTAATTCTATCTGCATACAATACAACCTTTCCTTCAACATGCCTAGCTGCACGGCCTATTGTTTGTATAAGAGATGTTTTAGAACGTAAAAAACCTTCTTTATCTGCGTCGAGTATTGCTACAAGTGCACACTCAGGAATGTCCAGACCTTCTCTGAGAAGATTTATCCCAATTAAAGCATCAAATAATCCTAATCTAAGATCTCTAATTATTTCTATTCGCTCTAAGGTGTCGACATCTGAATGTATATATCTTACTTTCAAACCTGCCTCATACATATATTCGCTCAAAGCTTCTGCCATTTTTTTTGTTAGCGTAGTTATTAAAACTCTATTCCCTTTTTTAGATTGCAATTTTGTCTCATTAATCAAATCATCTACTTGTGTTTTTGTTGGTCTAATAATAATTTCTGGATCTATTAATCCAGTAGGTCGAACTGATTGTTCAACAAAAATACCGCTTGTTTTATTTAACTCCCATTCTCCAGGAGTAGCTGAAACATGAATAGTCTGAGGTCTAAATGCTTCCCATTCTTCAAATTTTAAAGGTCTATTATCCAAACAAGAAGGAAGTCTAAATCCATATTCACTTAAAGTTGACTTTCTTCTAAAATCTCCTTTATACATTGCTCCAATTTGACTTACTGTCACATGACTCTCATCAGTAAAAACTAATGCATCCTCAGGTAAATACTCAAAAAGAGTAGGCGGGGGTTCTCCAGGGTTCCTTCCAGATAAGTATCGGCTATAGTTTTCTATGCCTGGACATGTGCCTGCAGCTTCCATCATTTCTAAATCAAAGTTGGTTCTTTGTTCTAATCTTTGAGCTTCAACAAGTTTGTTATTTGCATAAAGAATTTCTAGATGGTCTTTCAATTCTTTTTTTATAGATTTTATGGCTTTATTAATTGTTGGCTTAGGCGTAACATAATGAGAATTCGCATAAATCTTCAAATTTTTTAATTTTCCTAGCTTTTTTCCAGTTAAAGAATCTACTTCAAACATACTTTCAATTTCATCACCAAATAACGTAATTCTCCAGGCAACAGCTTCTAGATGAGCCGGAAATATTTCTATTATATCCCCTCTTACACGAAATGTACCCCTTACAAAGGACATGTCATTTCTATTATATTGTAATTCAGTAAATTGCCTTAATAACTTTTGACGAGGAATTTCTTGTCCCTCTGTTAATTCAATAGTCATTTGTGAATATGTTTCGACAGAACCAATACCATAAATACATGAAACAGAAGCTACTATAATTACATCGTTTCTTTCTAATAAAGCTCGAGTAGCAGAATGCCGCATTCTATTAATTTGATCGTTAATACTAGATTCTTTTTCAATAAATGTATCTGACCTTGGGACATATGCTTCTGGTTGATAATAATCATAATAGGAAACAAAATATTCAACGGCATTATCTGGAAAAAAATCTTTCATTTCTCCATAAAGTTGCGCCGCAAGAGTTTTATTTGGTGCCATTAATAAAGATGGTCTATTTAAAGAATTTATGACATGAGCCATAGTAAAAGTTTTTCCAGAACCTGTTACCCCAAGTAAAACTTGATCCTTTTCTTTATTTTTTATCCCAGAAATTAACTCCTTTATAGCAGAAGGTTGATCACCAGCAGGAGTAAAGTTAGATTTTAAAGAAAACATGTTATGATTGTCATTTCTGTTTTTATTATTGTTTTGATCTAACTTAACCATTTTATTTTCACAAGTATTATTCCTTAATAAATTAAAATAATAAATTAATTAATAAAAAGATTTTTTCTTTGCTCAATTTATAGTAAATCCTATTTATAGTTATAATTTTTTTTTGGAGTTATTGCATGCCATTTATTTCTGATAGTTTGAATAGAATTAAACCTTCTGCAACTATGGTTATTACCACCAAAGCAGCTCAATTAAAAAGAGAGGGGAAAAAAGTTATAGGTTTATCTGCGGGTGAACCAGATTTTGATACACCGGAACATGTTAAAGAGGCTGCAATAGAAGCTATAAAAAAGGGATATACAAAGTATACAAACGTAGAAGGTATTCCTGAGCTTAGACAAGCTATAGCTAATAAATTTAAAAATGATAATAATATAGACTATCCAATCAATCAAATTATTGTAGGAACCGGCGGAAAACAAATTTTATATAACGCCCTAATGAGCTCTATAAATGTTGGAGACGAAGTTATTATTCCTGCTCCTTTTTGGGTATCTTATCCAGATATGACACTTCTTGCAGGAGGAACTCCAGTTATAGTAAACTGTCCTTCTAATTTAGGTTTTAAATTAACAGCGGCTGCATTAGAAAAAGTTATTACTAAAAAAAGTAAATGGTTGATTTTAAATAGTCCTGGCAATCCAACTGGAGCATGTTATTCTAAGGATGAATTAGAAGATATCGCAGATGTTGTTAGAAAACATGACCATTTGTATGTTATGACCGATGATATATATGAGTATATTGTATATGATAACTTTAAATTTTTTACGTTTGCTCAAGTGGCTCCCGATTTAAAAGATAGAACTTTAACAGTAAATGGTGTTTCTAAAAGCCATTGTATGACAGGTTGGAGAATTGGGTATGCTGGTGGTCCACCAGAATTAATAAAAGCCATGATAAAAATTCAAGGACAGTCAACGTCTAATGCTTCCTCTATCTCTCAATATGCTGCTTTAGCAGGGATAAAAGGTAATAACGATTTTTTAAAACCTTGTTTAGATGCCTTTGATGAAAGAAGAAAGTTCGTTGTAAAAAGATTGAATTCTATAGAGGGGATGAAATGTTTAATGCCAGAAGGTGCATTTTATGCTTATCCTAATGTTTTAGGTATAGTTGGTAAACAAACTCCTGAGGGTAAAACATTAAATAACGATACTGCAATAGTTGAGTGGCTTCTAGATACAGCTGAAGTAGCTGCAGTTCCTGGGAGTGCTTTTGGCTTAGAGCCTTATTTCAGAGTTTCTTACGCAACTAGTTTAGATTTATTAAATGAAGCTATGAATAGAATTGAAAAAGCAATTTTAACTTTAAGATAATTAAGTAATAGGAAAGATATGTCCTTCATAATAAAGAAAAATATATGGGATTTGAAAGCTAGTGTAATTACAGATGAAAAATTTTTTAATTCTAGAAGAAAAATTTTAAAAAATTTAGTAAAAGGATCTGTTTTATACGCAGGATTGTCTTCTATACCTCAAAGTGCTTTTGGTCAGCCTAGTTCTTATTATCCTCCAAAGGTAAATGATTTTTATAAAGTCAGTAGATCAATAACTGAAGAAAATTTTGCTACGACTTATACTAATTTTTATGAATTTGGTTCTAGTAAAAATATATGGAGGAGAGCTGCGCAACTTAAAACTAAACCATGGACTTTGACTATTGATGGTTTAGTAAAAAAACCTTTAACTTTAGATATTGATGATTTATTAAAAAAAATAGGAGGCCTGGAAGAAAGAATTTATAGGTTCAGATGCGTAGAAGCTTGGTCAATGACAGTGCCTTGGGCAGGGTTTCCTCTTAAAAAAATAATTTCATTAGTAGAACCAAGTTCAGATGCTAAATATATAAAATTTGAAACTTTTTTTGACCCAAATGTTGCCCCTGGTCAAAAACAAAAATGGTATCCTTGGCCTTATCAGGAAGGAATAACAATAAAAGAGGCTGAAAATGATTTAAGTTTTATGGCTACAGGTATTTATGGTAAAGCTTTACCTAATCAAAATGGTGCTCCATTACGTCTAGTCCTTCCATGGAAATATGGATTTAAGTCAATTAAATCTATTGTTAAAATAAGCTTTGTAAGTGAAAAACCAATAGGTTTATGGGAATCACTCGCTCCAGCAGAATATGGCTTTTGGGCAAATGTAAATCCTAAAATTTCACATCCTAGATGGTCTCAGGCATCAGAACAACAGCTAGGAGTTGAAGGTAGAATTCCTACAAAAATCTATAATGGATATGCCCCTCAAGTTTTATCTTTATATAGTGATTTAGAAAAAAAATTAAAAGATACTTTATTCAAATAATGTTTTTGTTAATTCATGTGTTATATTATTAAATATGATTACACATACAAATCCATCTAATATACATTCCCAATTAGGTAATGATTTTTTCGAAAAAGCAATCCCTGCTACATTTCCTAAACATATTCTAAGATTTAGAAATGATAGAGTAGCTAAATCTTTAAATTTTGAAAAAATTAATGATGAAAAATGGATTAATTATTTTGGTAAGTTTAACAGGTTTCCTGGAGTTGAACATTATCCATTAGCTCTAAAATATCATGGACATCAATTTGGACATTATAATTCTGAATTAGGTGATGGAAGAGGTTTTCTGTTATCTCAATTCCTAGATAAAAATAATAAACTTTGGGATTTAGGAACAAAGGGATCTGGCCAAACTAGTTTTAGTAGAGGAGGGGATGGTCGTTTAACTTTAAAAGGAGCAGTAAGAGAAGTTTTGGCTACAGAATTTCTATCTTCATTGGGTGTTTTGACAAGTCAAACCCTCTCCATTATTGAAACAGGAGAAAATCTTATACGAAATGATGAACCTTCGCCAACAAGATCAGCTGTTTTAGTTAGAAGGAGTCATAGTCATATAAGAATAGGAACCTTTCAAAGATTAGCACATTTAAATGCAAATGAGAGTATTGAAAAGTTAATTATTCATATAAATCAAAATTATTTTCAATCAATTAATAATAATGCAAGCATTAATATTATAGTTGAAAACTTCTTTTTAGAAGTAGTCAAAAGAATTGCTACCATGATTGGACGGATTACAGTTTCAGGTTTTGTTCATGGAGTATTAAATACTGATAATTTTAATGTTACTGGAGAATGTTTTGACTATGGTCCATGGAGATTTTTAGAATTTGCAGAACCTAACTTTACTGCGGCATACTTTGATTACAATCAAAGATACTCATTTGGTAAGCAGCCGGAAGCTGCTTTGTGGGCTTTAACACAATTGGGACATAGTTTAAAACTTTTTATACAAGAAGATAAAAGAATTGAAATTTTGAATCAATTTTCTAAATTTTTTAATAATTCACTATCCAGTCATTTTTCTTGGAGACTTGGTATTAAGAGTATGGAAATTATAAATGTTAATAAAATAATGCATAAATTGTTGAATATAAGTCAAAAATATAAAATAGATTTTGCTTTATTTTTTTATAATTTTTATGGAGGTTCTGATGCTATTTTAGAAGCTACAGCAGGTATTCAAGGAGAAAAATATAAAATTGATGAATTTAAAGAAATAATAAATCTTTTAAAAGAGACTGAATCGTTAAATTCTTCTCAAGAAAAAAGAATATATTTTAAAGACAATTATGAAAATTTGTTAATTAATGAAGTTGAGTTTATATGGAATAGAATTGATAAGTATAATGATTGGACATTTTTAAATAACAAAATAGCAAGAATAAGAAAGATAGGGGATTTATTAGGAGCAAAAAAACTTATCGATTTTTAGAGCAGTTTCATTATTCGTGTTTAGCTTAACTTTATTATAAGGAAATAACTCTCCATGAAATTTTTTTATTATCATAAGATCTTCTAGGTTTTCCAGAAAATTACTTATCTTTCCTTTTTCTTTATTTAAATATGCTACAAATAAAGGGGTATCTAAGCTAGCTGTTTCAGAAATCATATTAACACTGTCGCTAGTTACAATTATAAAATTTGCTAATTTAATCATGCTTGGATATGGATTGTAACCTGTACCTGACCAAAAATAATAATCAACATTATATTTTTTTAGCATTGAATGTAAGATTTTAGAAGCTATGACTGGTGTGCGTCTAGAAGTTGAAATAATTAATCTACCATTTATTTTTTGGCAGGCTCTTATTATATCTAAACCTAAGTTATAATAATTTGTATTATTAGGCTTATATCTTTTATTATCCCCACCAATTAATGCTAATATTATAGTCTTTTTTTTACTTTTTATATTTTCTGGTATTGGTAAATCTATTCTTTTTATTTTATTATTATCTATGAAAGATAATGCACCTTTTGTATTTATAATATTCTTACCAACAATATTATCATGTTCAGGAATTAATAATAAGTCAAAATATTTATATGGTATTTTTGGGTCTTGAATATGGATATTTTTAATAGGATGTTTAAAATTTTTTTTAATAAAAAGTGATATTCCAGCCATTCTTCGACCAGTAGTGATTATAAATTTAGGTAAAGATTTTTTTTCTATATCAATTTTTATTATAGATCTTGGAATAAACGTTCCTATTAATGGAAATTTGTTAAGCAAATAATGAGGTTTAAATAAAATTATTTCATAATTAATATTTAATAATTTTGCTAAAGCAATAGATTGATTTTCCATTCCTTTTGTACCATCGCTAATAATCCAGGAATAGTTTTTTTGTATTTCTTTCAAATTCTTATTTTTCCTTACCTTATTATTATATTAAAAAATAATTTAATTTTTTGAAATAAAATTGTAGTTTTAGAGCAATTATATTAATAATATTACTTTCAATGAATGTATTAATTTGAATATAAAGAAATGTTAGCTAAATGAAAACTCTAAAAACTAAGTTAGATAAAATTGATTTCCAGATTTTAAGTAATTTACAAACAAATGGAAGAATTAGTAATGTAGAATTGGCAAACTTAGTAGATATTTCTCCTCCTCCATGCCTTAGAAGAGTAAAAGCACTAGAAGACAATGGCTATATCAAAGGATATAATGCGGATGTTAATTCAGAGCTAATTGGCTTTAAAGTAACTGTTTTTGCATTCGTAGGACTTGAGAGCCAAGCAGAAAGTGATTTGCAAATTTTTGAAAATTATATATCTTTATTTCCAGAAGTTCGTGAATGTCACATGTTAGTTGGTGAAATTGATTTCCTACTTAAAATAGTGGCTAAAGATTGGGATGACTTTCAAAAATTCTTGACTACGAAATTAACCCAGGCTCCAAAAGTAAGTCATGTTAAAACTTCGTTAAATATTAGAAGTAACAAACGTCTTCCTGGAGTGCCAATTGAGGTTATTATTTAATGATATCGATTGATAGAATTTCGTAGTTTTTTGTACCTCTTGGTGTTGAAACCTCTACAGATGAACCTAACTCTTTACCTATTAGTGCTTTTGCTATTGGAGAAGCTATTGAAATAAGACCAGTATCTAAATCTGCTTCATAAGGTCCAACTATTTTATAAATTGTTTCTTGGTCAGTTTCTTCATCTATAATTTTTACTTTAGTGCCAAATGTAACTGTTTTACCTGTTAGTTTAGATAAATCTATAATATTAGCTCTACTTGTTACATCCTCAAGTTCAGATATTCTACCTTCTGTAAAAGATTGTTTGTCTTTTGCAGCATGATATTCAGCATTTTCTTTTAAATCACCATGCTCTCTAGCTACAGAAATAGCTTTAATTATTGCAGGTCGATCTTCTTTTTTTAATTTTATTAATTCAGATTTTATTTTATCTAATCCAAATATAGTGAAAGGTATTTTATCCATATTAATAATTCCAATTTTAAAAATAAGTTATATTATAAAAAAAAAAATTATTCAAAATATGATTGAATTGATTTTACATTAATAATTTCTTCTTTAATGGCTTTGATACCTAATGTTGCAGCCTTAGCTCCTTGAAGGGTAGTATAATATGGTATCTTATTTAATAAAGCTGTTTGTCTTAGAGAAAAACTGTCTTTGATTGAATTGGTTCCTTCTGCAGTATTTATTACTAATTGAATTTCGCCAGATAACATCGCATCAACAGCATTAGGTCGACCTTCAATAACTTTTTTAATAAAATTTGTTTTAATTTTATTATCATTAAGAATTTTTGCTGTTCCATATGTGGCGCATATTGTAAATCCTAAATTAGATAACTTTTGAGCGATAGACACAATATTTTTTTTATCACTGTCTTTTATGGAAATAAATACTTGACCTTTAATTGGCAAGTTTATGCTTGCTCCTAGTTGACTCTTGGCAAAAGCTTCTCCAAAGGTTGAACCTATTCCCATTACTTCTCCGGTTGATTTCATTTCAGGGCCAAGTATGATATCAGTCCCAGGAAATCTAGAAAATGGAAATACAGCTTCCTTAACAGAAACATGAGTTAAAGTTTTAGGTTGAATATTACAATTAGATAAACTTATGCCAATCATTAATTTAGAAGCTATTTTTGCTAATGGTATTCCAGTAGCTTTTGCTACAAAAGGTATGGTTCTGCTTGCTCTTGGATTAACTTCTAAAATAAATATTTTACCACCTTGAATTGCAAACTGAATATTCATTAAACCTACAACATTTAATGCTTTAGCTAGAATGTTTGTTTGATTAATAATGTCATCGATAGTATTTTTATTTAAAGTTTGAGGCGGTAAAGCGCATGCGGAATCTCCTGAATGTATTCCTGCTTCTTCTATATGCTCCATTATACCAGCAATATATATGTCTTTTCCGTCAGATAAAGCATCAACATCTACTTCAATAGCATCTCTTAAAAAGCTATCTATTAAAACTGGATTTTTACCAGATACTATAACAGCTTCATTAATATATTTTTGTAATTGATAGTGGTCATGGACTATTTCCATCGCCCTTCCACCTAAGACATAACTTGGCCTTATCACTATTGGAAAACCAATTTCATTAGCGATTTTTATAGCTTCACTATTACTAGTTGCAATCCCATTTAAGGGTTGATTAAGGTTAAGAGATTGGAGAAGTTCTTTAAATCTTTTCCTATCTTCAGCTAAATCAATTGCATCAACTGAAGTACCTAAAATTTTTACCCCGGCCTTTTCCAGGCTAGCAGCTATTTTTAGAGGTGTTTGTCCGCCTAACTGGACTATTACGCCTAAAACTTCACCATTTTTATCTTCTTTTTTAATAATAGATAACACATCTTCATATGTTAAAGGTTCAAAATACAATTTATCAGATGTATCATAATCAGTTGAAACTGTTTCAGGATTGCAGTTGATCATAATGGTTTCATAACCGCTTTCAGATAAGCTATATGCTGCGTGAACACAGCAATAATCAAATTCTATACCTTGACCAATCCGATTAGGACCTCCACCTAAAATAACAACTTTCTTTTTATCAGAAGGATTTGCTTCACACTCACTATTAATATTAGGTTCATAAGAGCTATATAAATAAGCGGTTTCTGAAGAAAATTCAGCTGCGCACGTGTCCACTCTTTTGTATACTGGAAATATATTAAATTTTATTTTTAATTCGTTTATTTCTTCTTCACTTAAATTAGTTAAATCAGATATACGTTTATCAGAAAAACCCATAGATTTAATATTACGTAAAATAAAATTATTTATTGGAACAGATTTGTTTTGAAGTGTTTTTTCAACTTCTATTATTCCATATATTTGATTTAAAAACCACTTATCCCAACCAGTAATTCTTGCCACTTCATTAATTGATATGTTATTTCTAAAAGCACACGCTATTCTTAAAATACGATCTGGAACTTGTTTAGCTAACCAACCTGAAATTGTTTCTGTTTGATTAAGTTTATCACTATTAGTTGGAAGAGGTATTTCATCTAATCCGCTTAGACCTGTCTCAAGAGACCTTAAAGCTTTTTGTAAAGATTCCTGAAAAGATCTTCCAATAGCCATAACTTCCCCAACTGATCTCATAGATGTTGAAAGCAACCCATCACTACCAGGAAATTTTTCAAAAGTAAAACGAGGTATCTTAGTTACTACATAGTCTATGGTAGGCTCAAAGCTTGCTGGGGTTGATTTAGTAATATCATTTTGTAATTCATCTAAGTTATAACCTACAGCTAATTTTGCAGCTATTTTGGCAATAGGAAAGCCAGTAGCCTTTGAAGCTAACGCGGATGATCGGCTAACTCTAGGGTTCATTTCAATAACTATTAATCTTCCATCATTTGGACTAACTGCGAATTGTACATTCGATCCACCAGTGTCAACTCCTATCTCTCTAAGAACAGCGATGCTAGCATTTCTCATTTGTTGATATTCTTTATCAGTCAAAGTTAAAGCAGGAGCAACAGTCATTGAATCTCCGGTATGAACACCCATTGGATCAATGTTCTCAATTGAACAAATAATAATACAATTATCTACTTTATCTCTAACTACCTCCATCTCAAACTCTTTCCACCCAAGAAGAGATTCCTCTATAAGTACTTCAGAATTAGGTGACAGTTTTATTCCATTTAATACAATTTCTATAAACTCTTCAGTGTTGTACGCTATTCCTCCACCTTCCCCTCCAAGTGTAAAAGAAGGTCTAATAATTGCTGGTAAACCAACAAATTCTAAGGCAGTTTTAGCTTCATCAATATTTTTTGCAATCTTAGCCTTTGCAGAATTTAGACCAATCTTATTCATGCATTCTTTAAATAATTCTCTATCTTCGGCTTTCTTTATTGAATCTGGCTTTGCTCCAATTAGTTCAATTTTATATTTTTCGAGAATACCTGCTTCAAATAATTCTAAAGTTACATTAAGAGCTGTTTGTCCACCCATAGTCGGAAGTATTGCATCAGGTTTTTCTATTTTAATAATTTTTTCAATTATTTCTTTATTAATAGGTTCTATATAAGTTGCATCAGCCATCATTGGATCAGTCATAATGGTTGCAGGATTAGAGTTTATTAAAATTACTCTATAACCTTCTTCTTTAAGAGCCTTACAAGCTTGAGCTCCAGAATAATCAAATTCACACGCTTGACCAATTATAATGGGGCCAGCGCCTATAATTAAAATAGATTTTATATCAGTACGTTTTGGCATTTTTTATATTTAATTTCATTAGGTTTAAAAAATCTTGAAAAAGATATGACGAATCTGTAGGTCCTGGAGATGCTTCAGGATGATATTGAACAGAAAAAAATGGTAAAGTTTTATGACGCAGTCCTTCTATAGATTGATCAAATAGAGAAATATGAGTTATATCAAAACATTTAGGTAGATTTTCCTTGTCTACTTCATAGCCATGGTTCTGACTTGTTATTTCTACTTTAGAATTTAATAAGTTTTTAACTGGGTGATTGGCACCGCGATGTCCTTGTTTCATTTTATTTGTTTTGGCACCTAAGGAAATAGCTAATAGTTGATGTCCAATACATATTCCAAAAACAGGCAATTTTAGTTCTAATATAGATTTTAAAAGAATGTCACATTTCCTTGCAGTCGCTGCAGGATCTCCAGGGCCATTAGATAAAAAAATACCATGAGGATTTATATCTTTAATAGCTTCAATATTTGTATCTTCTGATAAAATAGTAACGTTGGCATTTATATTCACCAAATTACGAAGAATATTTTTTTTAACTCCGAAATCAATTACTACTATATTCGGAATGAAGTCAGAGCTTTCATTAAATTTAGTTTTTATAAAGCTATGTGGTTTTTGATTATATAGATATTTAGTTTTTGTAGAAACCCTAGATGACAAGTGTAATCCATTCATTTTTGGGTGGAGATTTAATTTATTTTTTAACTCTAAAATATTAAAATTTCCTTCAGGATTATGACTAATTAAAGCATTGCAACTATCAAATTTACGAATAATTTTTGTTAAATTTCTTGTGTCAATTCCTGAAATACCAGGAATTTGATTTGCAATAAGCCAATCATTAAAACTTTGTTCTGCTCTCCAATTATTAGGATTAGTTGGATACTGTCTTACTACTAATCCTGCAACGGAATTAGTGTTACCTTCTTCATCAAAAGCATTTATTCCAACATTACCAATATGTGGAAATGTAAATGTAATAATTTGGTTGGCATAGGATGGGTCAGTAAGTATTTCCTGATATCCTGTCATTGAAGTGTTAAAACAAATTTCTCCAGAGCTGGTTTCTTTTGCTCCAAATGATCGACCTAGAAAGTATGTGCCATCCTGTAAAACTAAAATTCCATCTGATTTATTTTCTTTATTTGTTCTGTTAATGTCAAAAGGTATATATCCATTATTATTGCAATCAAATTTTTGATTTGAATTAACCATAATTTAACCTTTTGATATTAAAATATAACTAAAAAAATATGAAATGTCGTCTGAGACAAAGATTTTTGAAAAATTTAAATAGTTTTTATAATAATTTTTTATCATTAAACTTTTAATTAGATTGTATTAAGATTTTCGTCAATAAAATTAAGTCCTAAATTATATATAATTTTAAAAAAATAAAATTTTTATAAAAATATATATAATCTTTTTCTTGTTTATTTTGTTATAATGTAAATAAAACTATATTTTAAATATTAGGGTGTAAATATGTCTATTAGAGAGAGCGTGCTTTCAGAATTAAAAACTGCTATGAAAAGTAAGAATGTTAATTCAATTAATACTTTAAGGCTTATTTTAGCTTCATTAAAAGATAAAGATATTATTGCGAGAGGCAACGGAAATTTATCAGGAATAAATGAAATAGAAATTACCTCCTTACTTCAAACGATGATAAAGCAAAGACATGATTCAATCGAGTTATATAAAAAAGGCAAAAGAGAAGACCTTGTAAAAAAAGAAGAAAATGAAATATCAATTATTTTAGAATTTTTGCCAAAGCAACTCAACGAAAAGGAAGTTGAATTAGCTGTTCTGGATAGTATTAAATTAACTGAGGCTAATTCTATAAAAGATATGGGAAAAGTAATTAATTTAATGAAGCAGAAATATAATGGTAAAATGGACTTTAGGATTGTGAGTAAAGTTGTTAAAGAAAGGTTACTTTAATAGTTTTTTTATTCTATAATAATGGGAAATATTTTTATAAAAATCATGTATAAAAATGAAAACTTAAAAGAAGAAATTAGAAACAGGCTTAAGCTTTCAGAGGTGATAGGTAAAAATTTATCATTAAAGAAGAAAGACGATTCAAATTATATAGCTTTATGTCCATTTCATAAAGAGAAAACCCCTTCATTTAGCATTTCAGATGAAAAAGGTTTTTACCATTGTTTTGGATGTGGAAAGCATGGTGATTTATTTAGTTATGTAATGGAAACTGAAAATATAGGTTTTGTTGATGTTCTTTCTAATTTAGCAGAACAAGCAGGCATTAATTTATCAAATTATGATAATCATAAAAACCATGATTTAGATGTTATTTATAATTTAATTAAAAGAGCATCTGATTCTTATATAAAAAATCTTAATTCTCCAATTGGAGAAAAGGCTAAAAATTATTTAATTCAACGAAATGTTCCTCCTTCTCATTTTAATGAATATTTAATAGGTTATTCAGGAAATTTAAAATCCAATAAATTTTTAGTATCTTCCCTTTTAAAAGAAGGTTTTATAATAGATGATATTATTAAAGTTGGCTTGGCCAAAAAAGCTGTAAATAATAATTTAATATTTTATTTTCAAGAAAGAATTATGATCCCTATTCTTAATGATAGAGGGAGAGTTGTTGCCTTTGGGGGAAGATTGATCAAAGCTGGAGAGCCAAAATATTTAAATTCACCAGAAACTCCTTTATTTCATAAAGGTAAGCAATTATTTGGAGTATTTAACGCAAAAAAGCTCAAAAAAAAGAAAAGGTTTATAGTTTGTGAAGGTTATATGGATGTAATTACACTAAGTAAATTTGGGTATCCTGCTGTAGCCACGCTTGGAACATCCGTAACAGAGGATCAAATTAACAATGTATTTAATGTAACAGATGAAGCTTTTTTAGTATTTGATGGAGATGTTGCAGGTAGACGAGCTGCAATAAGAGTGTTTGAAAAAAACTTATCAATATTAAAAATTAAAAAAATTTTTAAATTTGTTTTTTTGCCAGAGAATTTAGACCCTGAAGATTTTATTACTAAATATGGTGAAAATGAGTTTGAAAAAATGTTAGATAATGCTCTTAGTATGATAGATTTTCTTTGGATGGAAGGTTTGAAGTTAATAAAAAAAGAGCATCCAGAAACAAATGCAATTTTCTGGAGTTTTTTAAGGAATAAAGTTAAAACTATTGAAGATTATAATTTGAAATTGGCATACAGTGATGAAATTGAAAAAAGAATCAAAGTTTATAGAAATAATTCTCAATTTTCTCAATTTAAGAACGTATCAAAAAGAAATATATTTAATAACTATAAATTAATAGAAAAACAAAAACTTCCTAAGACAGGAGTTGAAAAAAAATTTGAAGCTATTATCTATATAATGATATTATGTCCTAGTGTTTGTCAAAACTTTGATGAAAAAATTTCTTTGTTAGATTTTAGAGATCATAGTTTAAATGAATTTAAAGATTTAATATTAAAATTAATTTTTAACACTCCAAATATTAACTCTGAAAAATTACAATCAGACTTAATTAATGAAGGTTTTGCTATTCAACTTAGAAAAATTATGCAAAGTAATATTTCATCTAGATTAAATTTAGATGAAAATAAAATGGAAACAGAAAATGTTCACGATATTTTAAAAGAATTGTTGCATTTGATAAACATAAAAATGCATTAAATTTAATTAATTGTCTTGAATGAAA
>TARA_B110000902_G_C14295077_1_pt1 | contig 23535 bp, 20 predicted proteins | sample TARA_B110000902 | Tara Oceans TARA_B110000902 (sample SAMEA4398009) | marine metagenome | biome: Polar Biome; feature: [SRF] surface water layer (ENVO:00010504); material: water (ENVO:00002006), including particulate matter (ENVO:01000060) such as... | depth 5 m | reverse complement strand
TTCTGGCCAGCTAATAGTATCAATAACGATGATATCGAGCTCTATAATGGTGATGAAACTATTGCTACGCTGCATCATATTCGTCAACAAACGGCCAAACCCAACGGTAAACCCAATTTGAGCTTGGCAGATTTTATAGCCCCCGCCAAAACCGGCAAGCAGGACTATATTGGCGGCTTCGTGGTGACGGCAGGTATAGGTGCAGAAGAACTGGCGAAGAGTTACGAAGAAGCCAACGATGACTACAGCTCCATCATGGTAAAGGCCCTCGCCGACCGACTGGCCGAGTCTTTTGCTGAACACATGCACATGAGAGTTCGAAAAGAGTTTTGGTCGTATGCAGCAGCAGAGGAGCTGAGCAATACCGAATTAATCAAAGAGAAGTACAGGGGTATCCGACCCGCACCGGGTTATCCCGCCTGCCCTGACCACACGGAGAAAGCAACGCTGTTCAAACTGCTCTCTCCCGAGGATAATATAGGCGTTGAGCTGACCGAGAACTTTGCCATGTCGCCAGCCGCCGCCGTTAGCGGGTTCTATTATTCTCATCCGCAGTCAAGTTACTTTGCAACCGGGAAAATATCAAAGGATCAAGTAAAAAGTCTTGCGGAGCGAAAAGCACTGCCAGTGAGTGAGATGGAGCGCTGGCTGGCCCCTATTCTGGACTACGATAACTAGATCAATACTTTTAAATTTTTGCACAGTTTGAGATGAGCCGCATGATTAAGAAAGACGATAGCCTGCTAAACCGAGACGAGCAATCAGTAGCAGAAGAACATGGTAAACCTCCCAGTCTCCTCCAAGTAATAGCGAGTGTCTTGGCTGCATTTTTTGGCGTTCAGAGTAGTAAAAACAAAGAGCGAGATTTTAAGCATGGTAACCACAAGGTGTTTATTCTTGTCGGCGTAGCAATGACATTCGCTTTTTTACTAACGGTCGTAGCCGTTGTCCAAATTGTACTGAGCTAAACGTTGGCTAAATCTACACCTGTTGCCAATGACTAAAGCAGCGGACCAACCGTAGCCTCATCCGCTTTTTTAGCTGTTCTAAAAACCGACCCAACACCGAAGCCTTAAGAAGGCATACCGCTTAACCAGTAAGCGACAGTGATAACGACTAAGGCGATTACTGCTGTTGCTGCAATGGCATCGTAAAATCCATCTTTATCCGGTGTATTTTCTTGCTCAGACATGCAATTAACCCTTTTTTAAAGTAAATTTTGAGGCGGCAGTATAACAGCAAAGTTTCAAATCAAAAGCCCTGCATCATTGAATAATTGCAGGCATTGATAGCAACGCGATATAACCTAGAGAAATATCCTTATAGCTTGTAACCCATTCATAAATAGGCGAAAACTTATCTCGCCCATCTCGCTTATCTTTAGTATCATCTTCCGTCTTTTTTTAACAAATACCAAACAGCAAGCAAGGTTATAATGTATATATACAACCAATACGACCAACAACTGGTCGACGAACGTGTTGCACAATACCGTGGTCAGACTGAACGTTATTTAGCTGGCGAGATCAGTGACGACCAATTTCTACCCCTGCGTTTACAAAATGGTCTGTATATACAGCGTCTGGCCCCGATGCTTCGAATTGCCATCCCCTATGGCACCTTTAACAGTCAGCAGATGCGCAAGCTAGCTCATATTAGCCGACATTACGACAAAGGTTATGGTCACTTCAGTACTCGGCAAAATATACAATTGAACTGGCCACAGCTGGAAGAAGTTCCAGATATACTGGCTGAGTTGGCCGACGTACAAATGCACGCCATTCAGACCAGCGGTAACTGCATACGCAATACGACAACCGACCAATTTGCCGGGGCAGCCGCTGACGAATTAGAGGATCCTAGGCCTTACTGTGAAATAGTGCGCAAATGGTCAACTTTTCATCCTGAGTTCGCCTTTCTTCCCCGTAAATTTAAGATAGCATTTTGCGCCTCGAAAGCGGATCGAGCAGCTATTCAAATGCATGATATTGGTATTGAAGTCGTGCATAACGCCAGCGGTGAGACAGGGTTTAGAATACTGGTTGGTGGCGGCCTTGGGCGCACACCGGTTATAGGTACTGAAATCATTGAGTTTCTACCTAAACAGCATTTGATTACCTATCTTGAGGCTATCCTGAGGGTATACAACCAATTGGGACGTCGCGATAACAAATACAAAGCTCGGATAAAGATATTGGTTCGAGCGATGGGTATAGATGCTTTCCGAGACAAAGTTGAACAGCAGTGGGCGTTGTTAAAAGATGGCCCCTCTACGCTAACTGAAGAAGAATTTGACCGTTCAAAATCTTACTTCCACTCTCCCGAATACATCGATACAGACGATAGTGACGCGGATCTGAAACTGCAACAACAGGCCCTGCAAGACCCGGGGTTTGGTAACTGGTTAAAGCGCAACGTCGATGCTCATCAAGCACCTGGCTACGCCATTGTTACACTTTCCCTTAAAACGACAGGTTATGCCCCAGGAGATATCTCTGACGTTCAAATGGAGGCCGTTGCCGACATGGCTGAACAGTTTTCATTCGGCGAAATACGAGCCAGCCACCAACAGAATTTGGTATTAGCTCATGTCCGCAAGGAGCAATTATTTGCACTCTGGGAGCAAGCAAAATCATTTGGGTTTGCTACCCCCAACATTAACTACCTCACCGATATGATTTGCTGCCCAGGCGGAGATTTTTGCGCCCTCGCCAATGCCAAATCATTGCCTGTCGCAGATGCCATTCAGCGTAAATTTGACGATATCGATTATATGTACGATCTCGGTGAGATTGACTTAAATATTTCCGGCTGTATGAATGCCTGCGGCCATCACCATATTGGCCATATTGGGATATTGGGCGTCGATAAAAAAGGCAAAGAATTTTACCAAATATCTCTTGGGGGCAGTCAAGACAGGGATGCCTCATTGGGGAAGATATTAGGCCCTTCGTTCTCGCAGGCAGAAGTCCCCGACGTTATTGAAAAAATACTGAATACCTACATTAGCCTTCGAATAGACGGGGAATCTTTCCTCGACACTTATCGCCGGGCCGGTCTGGCTCCTTACAAGGAATCTGTCTATGCCAAGTAAAATCATAAAAGACGGAGTGATCGTCGACGATCAATGGCTCTTGTTACCTCAGGAAACGACCGACATTCCAGAGGGTCCAATTATCGTACCCCTATCCCTATGGGAAAGTAAAAAAGGTATCTTAGCTGGCCGCCAGGCGCTGGGAGTCTGGCTAGATAGCGATGAACCGCCAGAGCATATTGCCTCGGCATTGGAAAATTTTGACCTAGTTGCCATCAATTTCCCTGTTTTTGTCGACGGCCGCGGTTTTTCCTATGGCAGAGACCTGCGTGAAAAGTACCACTACCAAGGTGAAGTGCGGGCCATCGGTGAGTTTATTCGCGATCAGCTCTTTTTCCTACAACGCTGTGGTTTTAACGCCTATGCCTTATCGGGCGCAGAGCTGGAATCAGCATTGGATACCTTCAAAGACTTTAGTGACAGCTATCAAGCAGCAATCGACCAACCAGAACCTTACTTTAGACGGCACCAGTAGGCATCACTAATAGATCATAGAAAACCGTCAGCCTGAGCTATTGCAAAGAGCCTTGTAGCTCATTGGCTAGTGTTTCCTAGTGGCGTTTTGCTGACTTTACAGTAATAATCACATTCTTTTGCAACTGATCACAGGCAGGGCCATGGAATCCGGCAGCATCACTTTTGCTTTCTTTCTCATTTTTTCGGGTGCTGCCGTACTCGCATCAGTAGCCCTCTATACCCGTCAACCGATACTCATTGCTTATATCGCTCTCGGCGCACTTATCGGCCCCTATGGACTTGGCTATGTCACCGACCTGAACTTGCTGTCAGATATCGCTCATTTCGGCATTATCTTCCTGTTATTCCTCCTCGGTTTGGATATGCAGCCACAGGCACTCATTGCCACCATGAAGAAAGCATCCTGGGTTGCCATTTTTAGCTCCCTTGCGTTTTTTAGTATCGGTTACTCTGTCGCATGGGCATTCGACTTCGCTCATACAGAGGCGATTATTATCGGCGCTGCGATGATGTTCTCCAGTACCATCATTGGTATTAAACTGCTACCGACCACAGTCTTACACCACCGTCATATGGGTGAAATGATGATCGGCCTGCTTCTCATTCAGGACGTTATTGCGATATTCGTACTGCTGATTTTATTGAGCGGCGACTTGGGTCAGTTTGATTACATGATTCTGGGTAAAACTGTTATCGCTCTGCCCATTTTTATCGGTATCTCGGTGCTGGTGGTAAAGTACATACTCCTCAAATTGATCAAGGCCTTTGATCGATTTCATGAGTATATATTTTTGCTAGCCATTGGCTGGTGCCTAGGTATGGCTGAGGCAGCTCATCTCGTCGGACTTTCTGCTGAGATTGGTGCTTTTATCGCCGGTATTTCGCTGGCTACTAGCCCCATTTCTCAGTATATTGCGGTCAATCTTAAGCCGCTGAGAGATTTCTTTCTTGTGCTGTTTTTCTTCTCTTTAGGGGCACGATTCGATCTCAGTTTACTGATTGATATATTGCTACCCGCCATAGTACTCGCGACGCTAATTTTGATCTTTAAGCCAATTATCTACTACGGTCTCTTGCGAAATGTTAGTGAAAGAAAACCGCTGGCATGGGACATAGGGTTTCGTCTCGGGCAAATCAGTGAGTTTTCCTTATTGATCGCTTATGTAGCAGCCGGCGCTTCTCTTATCGGTACAGAAGCTTCCCATTTAATTCAGGCAACGGCAATTATTACCTTTATCGTGTCGTCATATATTGTGATTTTCAACTGTATGACTCCGATCGCTGTTTCTGACCGCTTACGAAGAGATTGATCGTCACTTAACCCGAAGCTGATACATCATACTCAGTACGTCTCTGCGTAATTCCTTAACTAATAATGATTGTTCACGCTGAGACACCTGTTCGTAACTTAAGCGCACAAAGCTTCGAGTTGCAGACAATAGTGTTTTTTTCCACTGCGGGTTCGCTCTATTCACTCGGCGGGCAAAATCAATTGGGCCTTCGCTAGCATGGCGCACATAGCCAGCAACCTCTAACTGCCTGCATAGACGCAAGTACCACTTCACGTAAACAGCAGCCTTTGGCTCCCCCCTTCCCTTTATTAAATGACCAAAAACAATTAACAAGACAACACTACTCACTGTCATTAACAATGCAGCCACACGCCAAGGGGTTACTTCTCCAAGCAGATTTTGCAAGACTTGCAACTGCCGCTCGCCTTTATATTGCAATACCCAACTTGACCAATAGTAGCCAAATGCATCCATTTGCAAGCGAACTGAATTCAACCATGCAATGTTTCTATAGCGAAGTGGCGAAAGTGGCGTATCGGCAAGAAAACTACCCTCTTCTGCCATCGCATTTTCCAGACCGTATTCGATCCTATCAGGAGCTACCGCCGCGGTTGGATCAAATCTCACCCAACCATCTCCTTCCAACCACACTTCAGCCCAGCCATGTGCGTCAAATTGGTGAACTAATACTGTGTCCGAGATCGGATTAATTTCACCACCCTGGTAACCCGCAATCACTCGAGCAGGAATACCTGCAGCTCGCATCAAAAACACAAAAGTACTGGCATAATGACTACAAAAACCCCGGCGCGTATCAAATAGAAAATCGTCAATGGTATCTTCCCCCAGCAACGGCGGCTTTAACGTATAGACATAGTTTTCTCGGTTAAACTTGGTGAGAATTTTATCAATATAATCTCGATCCCCAGTCGACTTCGAATACGTCATTTCGGCAAATTTTCGTGCCCGTTGATTACCCGTCCGCGGCAGCGAAACTTCCAAGGTCTTTTCAATCCGCGACAATGTTTGCCCATACATTGCCCCTTGATCAGAGATAACCTGGTATTTAATTCTTGAATGAATATCGTCTGTTCTGACCAGGCGAAAGTCATTAACCGCTTTTATAGTTTTATCGCCAGCATATGCCAAGGCTAGCGAAAACAGCCACGGTTGATGTGTCGCCTCCTGATAAACCGTATATTGAAGGGGATTAGTCATCGCCCCTAGCAAACTTTCTTTTTCTGACTCGGTCAAAAAATCTTTTTTCCATTGAGCTTGTGTCCAGGTTCTTCCATCAAACTCAGACAAAACTAAACCGCGCCAATACATATCTTTACGGGCCGGTATTTCACCATCAAAAACAACTCGAAAAGCCAATTCCCCACTTTGACTGAGATTAGAAATATCACCGGGGGACATCGACTCACTGATTCCCGTCTTCGCTTGATGGGAAGGCAGCGGTACCTTCCACAGAGGATCAAAACGGGGAAAGATGATAAATAGTACCGCCATTAATGGTAACGCCTGAGAAAACATCACCGTCGCTTTTTTCAAACTGGAGAGATTCAATTTGTCATAACTGTGTTGGTGCAGGGCAATCAGCGCCGTACTAATCAGTAGAATAGATAGGAAAATAAACACTGAAACCAGAAAATCTTGGGAAAACAAAAACTCGGTCAATGCGACGAAATAGGCAAGAAAAATAATAACGTAAACATCGCGTTTCTCAACGACTTCCAATAATTTTAAGCAAAACCCTGAAAACAATAGTGCGACGGTTGGTTCTAAACCCACCATTGTTCCATACGTCTGATAGATACCAAAAAAACAGAGCACGGCCAGTACTAGCTTTAACATTTTGGGGGGCAGAGACCAACGACCCTGATAGACCATTACGCGCCACGAAGCACAAACAGCATACGCCGCCATCACCCACCAAGGTAAGCGCTCGATATGCGGTAAAATCAGCGCAAATTGTGCAACTAGGATCCAACCTAGGCAATTGCGTGGAATTTGCCAAATGATGCTCATACGGCTGAACCAGGAAGCTGGAACATCGCCAGAGCTTTTAAAACATTAGCTTTATGTTGTTCACCATGCCCCGGTTGGATCTCTATCCCTGGAAGCCGCAAGCCATATTCATCATGACTCTTGTCCAGCTTCAAAACCCAAAAACACAATTTCGACAGACGCTCCTCAAGGCCACCGTCAACACTGCCCCACTCCAACCACAGCCGCTGCTCGCTATAAGACGCAAACTGTTTGGTCACAAGATCTTGTCCCTTAGCATAGCCTTTCCAAAACACGTGCTTTGGTGAGTCTCCTGGATGATACTGTTTGAAATCATAGAAGTCGTCACTGCCGGCCACAGGGATCAACTCTCCCTCCTCTAACGCATCAGTGCCCGCATTTGCAGACAGTTCACAAGCTAATGGTTTCGGATAAACCAATACGACGACATCGAGCGCTAATAATGTCCAGCAACGCAACAAACCCATAGGATAAAACGATTCGACAAGTAGTCGGTCGGGACGAAAAGAACCGCGTTTGACCATCGTTAAATGTAGGTTGATCTTTTGGCGATCTGTACTCGTTAAGCTGACTGATCTGAGTTCACTTTTGGGCCAACTGACATTGATATCAAAGTAATCTTTGTTGCCATGACGTGATAAAAATAACTCAAACTCTGCCATTTCTCCTTCGAAAACAGGATTACTTTTGCCGACAGAAATAGTGAGGCCGGCTAGATTCGCAAACGTGTGCAGAATTGCAATAATAAAAACACTAGCTAGGAGGAATACCAGCGCAAAAGCCATATTATTTTGGTAATTAATGGCTGCAAGGAACATCACAAAAAGCACAACAACAAACCAACGTCCGGGCTTAGACGGAAATATAAATAACCGCTTTTGGTTCAGCATGATTTTCCGCATGGGCGGAATACGGCGGTCTAGCCAGCGTTTAAAACGACGTTTGATGGGTTTTTCAACAGCGCTCAACATGAATTTAGCCAATTACCGCAATTTCTTCCATCAACTTATGGGACATACCATGACTCCCGACTAGGGCGTTCGAAGAGGTGCTAAGACGATGTTCAACCACTGATGGTAGTACCATCTGTACATCTTCAGGAACAACATGGCCACGACCCGACATGAATGCCCAGGTTTTTGCACAGCGCATTATTGCAAGTGCGCCCCGAGGCGATAACCCATCCACAAAATCCGTGTGATTGCGACTGTGTTCAACTAAGCGTTGTACGTAGTCCAACAAATTGTCGGAGCAATGCACATCAGCCGCCGCCGTCTGTATAGCAATCAGATCCTGAATTGACATCACCGCCTGCAGTCGAGAAAGTTTCTTCCGACTGTCCTCCCCCATCAATAACTTCCGCTCTGCCTCCCGATCAGGATAACCCAGTGATAGTCGCATCAGGAATCGGTCTAATTGTGATTCTGGCAGGGGGTATGTACCAGATTGTGTGGAGGGGTTTTGCGTGGCTATAACAAAAAATGGGGCGGGCAACTCACGGGTTTTACCCTCGATAGTGACTTGCCCCTCTTCCATTGCTTCCAATAATGCGCTTTGAGATTTAGGTGTCGTACGATTTATTTCATCGGCCAGTAAAACCTGAGTAAATATGGGACCGGGAATAAATTCAAATTGGGTAGTATCTCGATTGAATACTGACACTCCCAGAATATCGGCTGGTAACAAATCGCTGGTGAACTGGACTCGTTTGTAGTCCAGACCTAACACTTTTGCCAGCGCGTTTGACAAGGTTGTCTTTCCCATACCGGGAAGATCTTCTATTAAAAGGTGACCTCTTGCAAAAAGACAACACAGCGCCAAACGTACCTGAACTTCCTTGCCTAGCAATACAGTGCCAATCTCTGCCACTGCTCTTTCTATATGCTTGTGCATAACTCCCCTCAACAGAAAAAGTGCCACACAAGTGTAGCAGCTCCAATCGCTAATGCAGGGAACTGTTTCTCGATTAAGCAATAGCTTAACGTTTAGATGGCGTCTAGCCCTCTCTGCATATCAGCTTTCAGATCGTTGATATCCTCGAGCCCAACAGCGACGCGGATCAAATTGTCGGTGATACTTGCCTCTATTCGCTGCTGCTGCGTTAGGCGACTGTGCGTTGTCGTAGCAGGATGAATGATTGTTGTTTTTACATCCCCTAAGTTGGCTGTCAGAGAGCATAGGCACGTTGCATCAATAAAGCGCCAAGCGGCGGCGCGATCGCCCCTCACCTGAAAAGACATGACACCGCCATAGCCACGCTGTTGCTTGCTAGCTAAAGCTTTTCCCGGGTGAGAATCCAGACCGCAGTAGTAGACTTTTTCAATAGCCGGTTGCTGCTCCAACCACTCAGCGAGCGCCATTGTATTGCTGCTGTGCGCGTCCATCCTCAAACGTAGAGTTTCCAGGCCTTTCAGAAAAACCCATGCATTAAACGGGCTCATCGTCGGACCGCAGGTTCGCAGAAAGCCAACAATCTGATCAATGTAATGATTAGCGCCGACTACACAGCCGCCAACACACCGCCCCTGGCCGTCGAGATACTTTGTGGCAGAATGAATAATAAGGTCTGCACCGAACTCTAGTGGCTTTTGTAAGGCGGGCGTACAAAAACAGTTGTCGACCACAAATATACAGTCGTTCTTTTTTGCTAAAGCAGACAGCGCCGATAAATCGGCGACTTCGCAAATAGGGTTGGACGGTGTTTCACAAAATAGCAGCCGTGTATTCGGTTGAATCGCCTGCTCCCAATTCGCCATATCGGTCAGATCTACGAAAGTAACTTCTAATCCAAATTTGCAAAGATACTTCAAAAAAAGATTGGTAGTTGTGCCAAATACATTCCGTGAACAGACGACGTGATCACCGGCTTTTAACAAAGACATACAGGTGCTAAGAATCGCGGCCATTCCTGACGCCGTCGCAACTGCTGCCTCACCGCCCTCCATTGCCGCAATACGCTGTTCAAAAATCCGCACAGTAGGATTGGTATAACGAGAATAGACATTGCCCTCTTCATCTCCGGAGAAGCGCGCAGCAGCTTGAGCCGCAGATTCAAAGACATAGCTTGATGTCATGAAAATAGGCTCAGAATGCTCTCCTTCTTCTGAAGGACTATGACCCGCTCGAATTGCCAACGTGTCCATCTGCGCGTCTGCTAATATGCGCTGTCTCAGCGCCTCTTTATCAGTCATGGTTAACAATTCCCATCAAAGTGAATCAGCGTCATCATTGTGAAGCCCCATAACCGCAGCGTCATCAAGGTCTGATTTATTGTTGTCCCTACGGGCAGCATCTAACTTGGCCAAGTAATCTTTGGTAACATCACCAGTCACATATTCACCGGTAAAAACCGAGCAATCATACGTTGAAACCTCGGGATTCCCCTCAACTGAACTTGCGACCAAATCCTCTAGATCCTGATAAACTAACCAATCAGCACCAATCAGTTCACATATTTCCTCTTCCGTGCGATCGTGAGCTATTAACTCTTCTGCGGAAGGCATATCAATACCATAGACGTTCGGATACCTAACCGGAGGCGCTGCTGACGCAAAATACACTTTTGCAGCTCCAGCATCTCTGGCCATCTCAATAATCTGCTGACAGGTCGTTCCGCGGACAATAGAGTCATCGACCAGCATCACATTTTTGTCTTTAAACTCTAGTGGAATTGTATTCAATTTTTGTTTCACCGACTTCTTCCGCTGGCTTTGCCCGGGCATAATGAACGTGCGGCCGATATAACGATTTTTTACCAAGCCTTCGCGAAATTTCACCCCTAAATTGTAGGCCATCGCCTGGCCTGCAATTCGGCTTGAATCGGGGATTGGCACCACAACATCGATGTCATGATCTGGGCGCAAGGCTAAAACTTTAGCCGCCAGTCGTTCTCCCTGTCGCAGCCGAGCCTTGTAAACCGACACGCCGTCCATAATAGAATCAGGTCTGGCGAAATAGACATGCTCAAAAATACAGGGAGTCGACTTAGCATTTTCGGCACATTGCCGTTCATGCAAATTGCCCTCGACGTCGATATAAACTGCCTCGCCAGGCGCTATGTCCCGCACCAGTTTAAACCCCAGCGCATCTAGTGCAACGCTTTCTGAAGCGATCATATATTCAACACCCGCCTCCGTTTCGCGAGTACCATAAACAATAGGCCTGATGCCGTTGGGATCACGAAATCCCACCACCCCATAATTGGCTACCATGGCAATCGCACCATAACCACCACGGCAACGGCGATGAACACCTGCTATCGCGGTAAAGATATCATCCGCCGAAGGTTCAAGTTTGCCTAGACTCTGTAATTCGTGCGCGAATACATTCAGCAATACCTCAGAATCAGAATCCGTGTTTAGGTGGCGTAGGTCGGCCTGAAATATTTCCTGGCTAAGTTCTGCTGAATTGGTCAGGTTGCCATTGTGTGCCAAGCTTATCCCGTAAGGTGAATTAACATAAAATGGCTGAGCCAGTGCTGGGCTGGAACTGCCCGCGGTCGGATAGCGAACATGTCCGACGCCAATGTTACCCGTCAATCGTTGCATATGACGGTTATGGAAGACATCTTTGACCAGCCCATTCCCTTTGCGCTGATTAAGTCGACCACCGTCGCAGGTAACGATTCCCGCAGCATCTTGACCACGATGCTGTAACACCGTTAGTGCATCATAGAGATCTTGGTTTACATTGGATTTGGCAACTATGCCGACAATGCCACACATCAGTCTATCCTCATACTGCTCAAAGAGCCGTTACAAATTCGCTGGGATAAAACATCATTTTTACTAAATGATGCCCACTACAAAATCGACTATGAGTGTAAATGTATCTTTACACCATTGCTCGATTAACAAGAACTGAGGAATTAATGATGACTCTTGCCACCATGAATCCTGCTCTACCGGGAACGCCATCGGTAATAAAATCAAAATGGCCATCACCACTATGACGCCTCGTGATAAACCAAACGCCGTTCCCAATATTCTGTCTGAACCACTTAACCCGGTCACTTTAACCAGCTCACCGAGTAAATATTTAATCATTGAACCAATAATGAGCGTGGCAACTAACAGCGCACCAAATGCCACCATGTAGCGTAGCGATGCTACATCAATAAATGGTTGTAGCAAAACGGCGAGACGTTCGTGAAAAGCAACGGCAACAAAAAAAGCCAAACCCCAAACAGCCAAGGATATGGCCTCGTTGACAAAACCCCGTTTAATGCTAATCAGGCTAGAAATTCCAATAACCGTAACAATGACCCAGTCGGCCCAATTCATTATCATTTTCTATACAGCCACAGAATTTGACGGGATTTTAGCAGAGGCTTAACGCTGACCATAGTTTTAATTACAGGTTGTTGAGTCTCTTACTGCTGAAATCGAACTACCAGCGACTTAACAGAAAACTCTTTTTCAATATTGACTTTGTCAGCATTGAAAGCGTCCTTCCTGAATCTGGGTCCAATATAAACCCTAGTCGACAGGTTGTCGCCACTGCCAACGGTCTGGGTAAACGCCTTATAGCCTTTAGCTTGAAGCTCGTTTTTTAATTCGTTAGCATTCTTTTTCAAACTGAAACTCGCGACCTGTAATACCCACGCTTCAGGCAATCCGCTGGCATCAATAACTGGCGGGGGGGCGCTCTTTCCTGCGCTCTGCGCGGTCATCGCTTGATCGGATTCCGCTAAGATATTTTGTTCAACTGGCCGGGATATCGGCGCTATTGCTTTAGGCCTCACCGGCGCAGCGACCGCGTATTTTTTAAACGTCGGTGTTACTGGTATCTGGCTAATTTTGTCAATGCCCGGTCTCGAATCGCTGAACACAACAGGCCATAGGATCAGAGCCAGTAACAGTAATACAATAGCTCCCACCAGACGCTGTTTAAATCCGTCATTCATACATTAAATCTCATCATAAAATTTTCCATCGGCAAATTCTAATAGCCCCGCTACGGTAAAGAAAGATCCAAAAACAACCAAGCGATCCTCTTTTTTCATCATCGATAGCGCGTCATTACAAGCGATGGCGATAGTGCTACTCACGTGGACATCTGCATCGGTCAAGCTTGAAATTTTCTTCGCCAGTGTTGATGCTTTCATAGCTCTCGGTACGTCGGCGAGCTCAACGGCATACCATGTATCGAAACTATTTATCAGGGGCTCAACAATACCGTCAATATCTTTGTCGGCCATAACCGCAACTAACGCAATAGTGCGCCCTACCCCATGAGTTTGTTGCAAACGTTTAGCGAGGTAAGAAGCCGCAGCCGGATTATGGGCAACATCGAGAACTAGCTGTTTGCCCTCCATTACCCTGCATTGAAAACGACCCGTCAGATCAACATTGGCAAGGCTATTATAGTCAATTTTAGTGGTAGGCAGGTCCAATAACTGCAGGGTTTGCAACGCCGCGCTAACACTTTCAACCGGCAGAGAAGGAAACTGTAACGCTAGCAGCTCCAAGGGCTGACCATCAATAGACTGTCCACTCCAGTTCCAGCGACCATGCTCTCTAGCTTGCCGATACATAAAATCTCGACCCGCTTGATAAATGGTTGTACCTATCTTGTCCGCTTCTATCTGCAGTGAGGCTGGCGGAGTAAGACCTGCGGAAACAGTGGGTTTACCGGAACGCATAATTCCTGCCTTCTCACGTCCAATCTGCTCACGGTCTGAACCCAGCCAATCCTCGTGATCAATGTCGATACTAGTGATTACGGCAATGTCTGCATCGATAATATTGACGGCATCCAACCTTCCGCCCAAGCCAACTTCTAACAGAATGACATCCGCATTATGATGCTGACAAATATCGATTGCTGCTAGCGTACCAAACTCAAAAAACGTTAGCGGGATGGTGCCCCTAGCCTGGTCAATACGATCGAAAGAATCGATCAAAAGCTGGTCACTGACGTCACAGTCGTCGAGCTTAATTCGCTCGTTATAGCGTAAAAAGTGAGGGGAAGTGAAGCAGGCGACCGAATAACCAGCTGACCGCAGTAACGTATTCAGTACTGCAACAGTAGAACCTTTTCCATTGGTTCCCGCCACGGTTATTACTTTTGACCGGTCTAGCGTTAACCCCATAGTTCGGGCAACCGCTCCAACGCGCTCTAATCCGAGTTCGATTTCACTAGAGTGACAAGATTCTTGCCAGACTAGCCATTCGTTTAGCGTATCAAAGCGCATAGTTAACTCTGATTAATAGTAATATGAAAAAAATAGGCCGCTCGCGAAAGTTTATCATCCAGCACATCATCCATACACTCGCTGATCGCCGATACGCACGGCGGCCACGAATTCGGTAATTTTGCGGTGATCTTTTATACCTGGCGACGCTTCAACACCACCACTTACATCGACAGCATAGGGCTGAACGGTAGTGATTGCTTCAGCCACATTGGCTGAATTTAGCCCTCCCGCCAAAACAATCTGGGGACGATAAGATGCTGGTATCCTCAACCAGTCGAAACGTTCCCCCGTACCCCCTGGTATCCCTTTGCGATAAGCATCAAGCAATATGCTGCGGGCGCCCGAAAAACGTTCTATTTCGTCATCGAGAACCACATCTTTATGCATCCGAATGGCTTTCATATAGGGAATGCCAGAACGCTCACAACGCTCGGGAGATTCGTTACCATGGCATTGGATTATATCGGCTTTCAATTCATCGCGAATACAATTGACGAGGCCGGCGTCGGCGTCGACGGTTAGCGCGACAGTTGTAATAAATGCCGGTACCCTACGGCATATTTCAGCAGCAATTTCTATAGAGACAGAGCGCGGACTCCGCTCCCATAATACCAACCCAATTGCATCCGCTCCCGCATCAACCGCAGCCATTGCGTCTTCAGGTGAAGTAATTCCACAAATTTTTATTCGGGTGCGTTTCACGCCAAGATTCTCAGGTCAGTATACGACTAAAGCAGCGCAGCATGATAACAAAGACAAACACATATTGCCTGCCAAGCCGGCTCATTACATTGACAAAAAATAAGGCCCTGGTTGAGCAGCTGGCAACTCAAACTCTTCAGGGTACCTAACTTCTACCAAATATAAACCATGGGGAGGTGCTGTTGCTGCAGCAACCGAACGGTCTTTCGCTAACAAAACCTCTTCTGCCCAAACAGGAGGTTTTGCGCCAGTACCAATGGCCATCAGCACGCCGGCAATATTTCTCACCATATGATGTAAAAAGGCATTAGCCTGAATATCGATTATCACCAGATCACCTTGCCTGCTAACATCAACACAGTGAATATTTCGCATCGGTGTTTTCGATTGGCAAGCAGCGGCTCGGTATGACGTAAAGTCCAATTCACCCACTAGCGCTTGCGCAGCCTCATGCATCGATATTTCATCGAGGGGGTACCTCTGCCACGTGACTCCAGCCGACAAAATAGCCGAGCGTGCAGGCCGGTTGAGGATGACATAACGATATCGACGAGCCGTTGCTGAGAAGCGAGCATTAAATTTGGCGGAAACAGGCTTTGCCCACTGTATCGCAATGCTGGAGGGAAGATTGGTGTTGCCTCCTCTGACCCAGGCCTTTTCACCCCGAGCAGAGGGACTGTCAAAATGAACAATTTGATGACTGGCGTGAACACCCGTATCTGTTCTACCGGCGCATTGTACAATGACATTGGCATTGGCAACGCTGCTGAGCGCCTTCTCTAGCGTTTCCTGCACGGTAGCTACTTGGGGTTTCCGCTGACTCTGCCATCCATGATACGCACTGCCATCGTAACTGACACACAGCGCCACTCGGTCGCCCTGACCGAATTGAGCAGGAAATGGATGAGCTAATTCGTCAGAACCAGTCCCTATATTTTTTTCCCTGCCCACTAATTACTCAATACGATCGATGAGAGTAGCAGCTTCGCGCTGCTGCTCCTCGCTACCTTCCTGCTTGACTTCATCGAGAATATCACGGGCGCCCTCAGAGTCTCCCATGTCGATGTAAGCACGCGCCAAATCTAACTTAGTAGCGACTTCATCAGTGTCTGCTAGGAAATCAAAATCCTCGTCGCCCGCCTCTTCACCGGGTATATCTACTTGACTATTCACTGAATCGTCGCTGACTAGGGGACTGGCTGCAGCGGCTACTCCTGCCGCAACCAGCGCTTCACCCGTCATCTCAGCCGACGCTTCTTCATCTAGTACAAATTCGCCAAGATCCAGTTCGAAGTCGTCTTCCTCAGTTGAGACATCAATTTCTAATGCAAACGCATCGAGCTCAAGCGCACTTGCATCACCCGCTCCGGCATCTATTTCGAACCCCGCATCTAAGTCGTCAAGATTAAGCTCTGTTTCAAGCTCCAGCTCCGCAACATCGATAGCACTGCTAGAATCGATATCAGCTAATTCCGATTCCAATTGCAGACTAAATTCATCACCCGGGGAATCTCCTGTCGATTCTGCTCCATCGCCAAATTCTGCCTCTAGATCACTGAGATCGCTAGCATCGAGGGCTGCGATATTAAGATCATCGTCAAGATCCAGCTCAAAGCTCTGACTTGCTTCTAGCTTGCCTAGTGCCGAATCTTCGCCCAGATCATCCTGTATAAGATCCAAAGAACTATCCGAAGATTCCAAACTCTCCATGGTAGCCATGGCATTCTCTTGTGTTCCATCAAGCGATAAGTCAGCAAAGACGGCAGTAAAATCAAAGTCATCTTCGCTTTCAGGAGAAATCGCTTGTTCTACTTCTGTTGCAAGCCCAGTCTGAACCTGCTCAACATTCGCATCACCCTCTTCGATAAAGTCGGCGCCTATCTCAGCATCAGAAAAATCTGGCACATCGACGTCATCCAGCCATGCAGAGACGTCATCGACACCGGCAATCATCTCCGTGACTTGCACAAATGCCCGCCGATCACCTAACAACTGCAACCTACCAAACTCTAATCCGAATGATGCTTTATCCCGTGTTTCAATAAAGACCTCGAGCAGCTTCACGTGCAAATCTGAGCGACTAGGTTCTTTGTCTATACTGGACCGAAGTAAATCAATTGCTTGCTGAAAACGCCCATAGGCGATATAGATGTCGGCCTCTGCAATCGGATCTCCCGTTTCAGGTTCTATAGCCTGAGTTTCTTCTACAAGCGCTACTGTGGAGTCATCAATGTTGTTATCTGCAGTAAGTTCTTGCTCCAACTCGGCAATCAGGTCGGCAGCTGTATCTTCTTCCTCAGGCCGATCAATATCAGTAGCAGGCGCCTCTTCCTCTGCAAGATCCTTAAATGTATCAACCGCATCGCTTTCTCGACTACTTAACTGATCGCGTTCCGATGCTTCACCATCAGTATTTCTACGACGCTTGATAACGAGTAATATCAGCCCCAGTAACAAAGCTCCGACACCACCTGCATACAGTGGATTCGCCAACAATTGATCAAGTAGGCTTAGTTCTTTCGGTTTTGTAACGATAGTCTTTCTGGCTTGCTGCGCTTTATCTTTAGCAACCTGTGCTGCCGCCGCATCCGATGTATCAACGACTTTCATTATTTCGTTATCTGAAGAGCCGGCAATTTTGGCAGGCACGTTATCAGCATCTAAACCCTGCTCACCCTCCGAAAAATTGCCTTGCATTACTGCCAGCTGATCATCTTTAAGCTCCAGCAATCGCTGCAATGTCGCTACTTTGGATTCCATGTCATCCAAACGGGATTGCAGCTCGTCGTTCTCGCGAACAGTTTTATCCCGGCTTTCTTGCGCGGCCACCAAATCGTCTTGCAATGCTTTGCTACCGGAGGTTAGCCCCGAACCATCGCCGGCACTAGACCGATCGTCACTGCCACCTGCGGCAATTGACAAGCGAGGTTCGCTGCTCATCATAATCTCGCTGGCCTCATAAGAGTCAGTAGCATCCAATTGCGCACCGGTCGCTTCAATGACCGTTTCATCTCCCTGACGCCAAGCTCGATTCTGACTAGCCACTTCGCTAACCGCCTGATTAGCAGAGACCGATATATCCGCCGATGAGGGCAATCGCAATACAGAACCGGACTTGAGTCGATTGATGTTACCTTTCACAAAGGCCCGAGGATTTAGTTTCTGAATACCGACCATCGTCTGCTGAACAGACGCGCTGCCCGGGCGATTATTGTTGGCTATTTGCCATAACGTGTCATTATTGCGGACTCGATACTCACCCTCGGATGACAGCGGTGCGGACCGCGGACTATTATTACGCACGTTTGCGGCGACACTAGTTGGGGCCTTTGATGATTGCCGTGGCACAACACCCGCAGATTCAACAGCCGCAGAACCTCGACTGGCAGCCTGCTCTATCGGTCTTGCGGCGCTCTCACTGAATAATGGCAAGTCTAACAGCACGGTATATTCCCGCAGCATCCGACCAGTAGGCCAGCGGGTTTCCACTAAAAAATTAAGATAGGGTTCAATGATCGGCTCACGGGTGGTCACCTTGATGATGCCACCGCCGTCACCGTCCAGTGTCACATTAAATTTTACCCCCGTCAGTGAATAATCTAGGCTGACTCCTGCATTGTCAAAGTCAGTTGGGCTGGCCATCCTAATTAAGACTTGAGTTCGATCGAGATCTTGGGTGTTGTTAAGACGAATTTCAGCATCTAATGGCTGATTTAGGGCCGAATTGAGGGTAAGGTCCCCCATCCCCAAAGCCCCAACGACACCTGCCTGCAATGCCCCAATCGCCGCTATAGCAGCCGCAAGCTTGTTACGTATCATAATTCTTCCCTTTTTACCGATCCAATCAGACTGAATTTTGTTAGTCGCAAATTAGCACACAGCCAACCTCATCACGTTCAGGTCGCTTTACTTTTTTAGCCCCTTCAAAAATAGGCCAAAACAGCTAGAATATAATTAATGAATACGCGTAAGTATTGGTTAGAAATAGCTTTTAAGCAAGATTTCAAGGGGGTCAAAAACCCTTCAAAAAATAACTTTTCGAACGATTCTAGACACAGCGCACACTTCACAGTCAGAAACGGCACTAACTTTATCCCACTTGCCGTCAGCCCTAGGAAGTAAGCAGAATTCGCAACATTCGCCTAAGGGGCTCCGCTGCGCCCCACAATAATTGATCGCCCACCGTAAAAGCACTCAAGTATTCTGGCCCCATATTCATTTTTCTCAGCCTGCCGACAGGCACCGCCAAAGATCCAGTAACCGCTGTTGGCGTTAGCTCACGCAGCGTCTTTTCTCTGTCGTTAGGAACAACATTGACCCAGTCATTTGCATTGCCGATCATGCTCTCTATTTCATCCATCGGCACATCCTGGCGAAGCTTTACTGTTAATGCCTGACTGTGACAGCGCATCGCCCCCACGCGAACACAAATGCCATCAATAGGGATCATTGCGGAGGATCCAAGCAACTTATTGGTCTCTGCCTGGCCTTTCCATTCTTCGCGACTTTGACCATTTTCTAGCTGGGTATCAATCCATGGCAACAAACTACCCGCCAGAGGAGCTCCGAAATTATCGGCAGGGAATTCTGCTGAGCGCATTGTTTTTAAGACTCTGCGATCAATCTCTAGAATAGCAGTGGCAGGATCCTGCAATTGCGATGTTACCGAGCTTTCAATGACTCCCATCTGGCGAATAAGTTCGCGCATATTCTGAGCACCAGCGCCACTCGCCGCCTGATAGGTCATCACCGAAGCCCAATCCACCAGCCCCTCACGAAATAGGCCACCCATCGCCATCAACATCAAGCTAACGGTGCAGTTTCCTCCGATGAAGTTCTTTAAACCATGAGTGATACCCTCTTTAATAACTCCCATATTCACAGGATCGAGAATAATCAGTGCGTCATCTGCCATTCTCAAGCTTGACGCTGCATCAATCCAGTAACCATCCCACCCGCCTTTTCTAAGCTGGGGAAACACTGACTTAGTATAATCGCCGCCTTGGCAGGAAATAATTGCGTCCATTGATCTCAGTGCTTCAATGTCGGTCGCATCCTTCAGGGGTGCAGTGTCGACTCCGATATTCGGGCCCTCCCCACCGACATTAGAGGTGGTAAAAAATACCGGTTCTTCGATGTCAGCAAAATCGCCCTCTGCTAGCATTCGCTCCATTAATACGGAGCCAACCATTCCCCGCCAACCTACAAAACCTACTCTCTTCATTACCCTAATCTCTCAATGCCTTTAATATCCGATCTACTACCATTTCACCGGCAGCACCGGCTCGCTATCTTTGGTGGCAATACAACCCTTAGCGGGGCTATCCAAAACCCGCTGATAGCCGTCTACTGGCTACAGTTGCAGCGCCGCTGCTACGGCATCGCCCATAACTCGCGTACTGACCAATTCAGTACCCGCTGAAAAAATATCACTGGTGCGAATACCCTGATCCAACACCACGCCCACCGCGATCTCAATAGCATCCGCAGCCTCCACTGCATCCAGTGAATAACGCAACATCATCGCAGCCGACAGTATCATTGCCAGCGGGTTAGCCTTGCCTTGGCCGGCAATATCAGGTGCCGAGCCATGACAGGGCTCGTACATTCCACGGCCATTTTTATCCAACGATGCCGATGGCAGCATCCCAATAGAACCAGTTAACATCGCTGCGGCATCAGACAAGATGTCGCCAAACAAATTTCCGGTAACAATGACATCAAATTGTTTTGGGGCCCTCACCAGCTGCATGGCAGCGTTATCAACATACATATGAGACAGCTCAACATCTGGGTAGTCAGCCGCCATACCTTCGACAATCTCCCGCCACAAGACCGTTGCTTCAAGCACATTTGATTTATCAACCGAGCATAGCTTGCCACTGCGCTTTTGCGCCGCCTCAAAGGCCATCTTGGCAATGCGTCGGATCTCTGTTTCATTGTATTTATAGGTGTTGTAACCTTCTCTCTCACCATTTTCAAGCGTGCGAATTCCCCGCGGTTCGCCGAAATAAATACCGCCGGTAAGCTCCCTAACAATCAGAATGTCGAGATCCGCGACAATTTCAGGTTTCAGCGAAGACGCATCAGCAAGCTGAGAGTAGAGAATGGCTGGCCTAAGATTACCAAACAAGCCTAAACCTGACCGAAATTGCAGTAGACCCTTTTCAGGTCTCAAATCCCGATCATTAGCATCCCACTTAGGCCCACCGAGAGCAGCGAACAAAATTGCATCAGAGTCTTTTGCTTTACTTAGTGTTTCATCGGGCATTGGCACACCCGTCTCATCCAGTGCCGCACCGCCCAATAAAGCCTCGTCGAATTCGATACCCAATTCAAACCGCTGGTTGACCACATCAAGAACTTTCACCGTTTCTGCGGTAATTTCCGGACCAATGCCATCACCTGAGATAACCAATACTTTTCTACTCACACCCTACTCCCAAATACCCTGATTGATCATTGGCCGGAACACTCACCCGACCCTTGTTGTCATCGCCTATTAGAGCCTCGCCACTAAGGCCCGGCATTGAACAACCAGGGCGAACGCTGCTGCCATGATTGTTCGAACTCTTTTATCGCATCGGCGTCCTGCAGCGTAAGACCTATATCATCGAGCCCGTTCACTAGGCAGTGCTTACGAAACTCATCAACCTCAAATAGAATCTCCTCACCATTAGGCCGCACTACCACTTGCCGCGCCAAGTCTACCGTCAAACTATAACCTTCTTCTCGGTACATTTCTTCGAATAAAAGATCAACAATATCTTCTTTTAAAACAATAGGTAACAACGCATTCTTAAAGCAATTATTAAAGAATATATCAGCAAAACTGGGTGCGATTAAGACCCTGAAACCACTATCTTCTATTGCCCACGGAGCATGCTCCCGACTCGAACCACAGCCAAAATTATCTCTTGCTAACAGTACTTCCGCACCCTCATAGCGCGGAAAATTTAACGGAAAATCAGGATTCAGTGGTCTGTCACTGCAATCCATTCCCGGCTCTCCCACATCCAGATAACGTTGCTCATCAAATAGAAACGGCCCAAAACCGGATCGCTTTATAGACTTCAAAAACTGCTTGGGAATGATCATATCGGTATCGACATTAGCCCGATCAATTGGCGCCACCACGCCTTTTACTGTGGTAAATTTTTTCATTTTTCTTCCCCTATCTCTTTATTGCTATAAGCCCATAACATCACGCACATCGACAAAATGTCCGGCAATAGCCGCCGCTGCGGCCATCTCTGGGCTTACCAGATGAGTTCGACCACCGAAGCCTTGTCGCCCTTCAAAATTGCGATTCGATGTTGAGGCACAGTGCTCTCCGTCACCCAATTTGTCAGAATTCATGGCCAAACACATTGAACAGCTCGGCTCTCGCCACTCAAGACCCGCATCGACAAAAATCTTGTCCAAGCCTTCTCTTTCAGCCTGAGCTTTCACCAACCCTGAACCAGGGACAACAAGTGCCCGCTTAACACTTGCCGCTTTAGTTTTACCTTTAACCACGGCGGCTGCGGCTCGCAGATCCTCTATCCTGGAGTTAGTACAAGAACCAATGAAAACACAGTCCAATTGAATATCGGTAATCGCCATTCCTCCGGTCAATCCCATATATTCCAGCGCCCGTTCGATGGCCGCTCTTTTCGCCGGATCACTCGTAGTCTCAGGCGATGGGACTACGCCATCAATGGCCGCTACCATCTCCGGAGAATTACCCCAGGTGACCTGCGGGACAATCGTTTCTGCATCCACCTCCACAATCGTATCAAAGCTGGCATCATCATCGCTGCGCAATGTGCGCCAATAATTTACTGCCTGCACCCAGAGCTCCGCTTTCGGTGCATAGGGCCGACCCTCGACATAATCTAGCGTGGTCTGATCCACCGCGACCATACCAACGAGCGCACCGGCCTCAATCGCCATGTTGCAGACTGTCATACGGCCCTCAATCGACATATCACGAAAGACGCTACCGCCAAACTCTATTGCATGCCCAGTACCACCCGCTGTACCAATTTTCCCAATAATCGCCAAAATGACATCCTTGGGCGTAATCCCAGGCCGCAATGTGCCATCAACTCGGATCAGCATATTTTTCATTTTCTTCTGAATTAAACACTGGGTTGCCATCGCATGCTCAACTTCAGACGTTCCAATACCATGAGCCAACGCGCCAAGTGCGCCGTGCGTTGCCGTATGGGAGTCACCACACACCACCGTCATGCCCGGCAGCGTTGCACCCTGCTCCGGACCAACGACATGCACAATGCCTTGTCGAATATCGTTAATCTCAAACTCGGTAACCCCAAATTCGTCGCAGTTGTCGTCCAAGGTTTCCACTTGAATACGCGAAATATCCTCCACGATTCCAGCCACACCACCGTCGCGCTCTGATTTTAGAGACGGGACATTGTGATCCGGTGTTGCCAGATTGGCGTCGGCCCGCCACAGTTTTCGACCAGCAATACGCAAACCTTCAAAAGCCTGAGGTGATGTCACTTCATGCACCAACTGACGGTCGATATAAATCAGCGCTGTACCATCCTTGCGCTGCTTGACCACATGGGCATCCCACAACTTGTCATACAAAGTCTTACCAGCCATTTTGCACCTCACTCAATCTATCAATTTAACCTAAACACTTTTCCACTGGACGAATTCTAAACAGTCCCATAGAATAAAACAAATTCATATTTTTTATCGACTAGATTCCTATTTGGAATACATGG